>Ga0233428_1000901_pt1 | contig 36054 bp, 29 predicted proteins | sample SI_118_April2016_4_FD_179890 | JGI IMG/M metagenome (GOLD analysis project Ga0233428, IMG submission 179890) | Seawater microbial communities from Saanich Inlet, British Columbia, Canada - SI_118_April2016_120_MG | ecosystem: Environmental > Aquatic > Marine > Inlet | place: Canada: British... | reverse complement strand
GACTGTCATTTCCGGTGCCGCCGTCTAAGGTATCTGCGCCCGCGCCGCCGTAGATGCGATCCGCTCCTTCGCCGCCATTGATGATATCATCACCGGCATCACCATAGAGGCTATCGTTATCGGTGCTGCCATTGACCGTATCATTATCATCGCCGCCATAGAGCCGATCGGCTCCTTCGTCGCCATTGAGAATGTCTTCACCAGTTTGGCCATAGAGGCGGTCAGCGCCTTCGCCACCTGAAAGTTCGTCATCGTCAGTGCCGCCATAGAGATTGTCATTGCCAGAGCCGCCGTCGATTTCGTCATCGCCTTCGCCGCCATAAAGCGTATCGTTGCCTTCACCGCCAGCCAATTGGTCATTGCCATCGCCGCCGAGCAATCTATCGTTGCCCGTGCCACCGGTGACCGCATCGTCGCCATCAGTGCCGCTGGTGGTGCCGCCGGTGTCACTTGCTGCTACAACATTAGCGACAGAAATATCGACGGTTGCCGTATCCGTGCCGCCTGTTGCATCGGTGACGCGATAGCTAAAGCTGTCGGGGCCATCAAAATCTGTATTTGGCGTAAAGGTGTAGGTGCCGTCGGCATTGAGAATAATTGTGCCGTTGTCAGTGCCATCAACTAATTCAAAATTGTGCGTTCCGCTGTCTTGATCAGTGATATCGCCGCGCAAATCACCAACCAGAACTTCGTTCTCATTGACAGTCTGCGTGCTGTCTTCGGCATCAGGGTCATCCAATACAGTAATGACAATCCGCCCCGTGCCAACGCCGCCCTGGCCATCTCCGACGCGAAATTGAAAGCTGTCATTCCCAATAAAACCAGCGTTTGGCACATAGCTGTATGAGCCATCACTGTTTAGAGATACCGTACCGTTTTCAGGTTCGCCATTGGGGCGCAGCCCATAATTCAAGACATCGCCGTCAGGATCTGAAGCGGAGAGTTGCCCCTCCAAGGTGTTGGTCTCATGGAGGTTTACGGATTGATTCTCAACGGTCGGTGCACGATTTGGTGTTGTCGAATTTGTGCTGGTTGTTTCCGGCTCGAACCCTTGAGATTGGGCGGGGCCGCGAAAAATCGGCTGTGGCGTGGTTGGGAGTTCTGGACCTGAGGCTTGAGTATCTGTCTCCAGATCTTGGTCGGGGGTATTATCAAATGACAAGGAATCTGGAGAGGACGGCGGTACTTCATCATCTTCACCACTTGCGGTTTCAAATCCACCACTATTGTCTTGTTCTGGATCTTGCTCTGGATCATCCTGAACTTCAAATGTGTTTTCTTGCGGGCCACTATTGCTTTCTGATGCCGTTTCAAAACCGGAGAGGTCATCGTTTTGCGGATCGGTTGGAGCATTGCCAGACGGCGCGCCGGGGATGTTAGGTAGCGGCTGAATTATATCGACCTGGGCCAAATTGGCGACAATAGCGCCAGTCATAACATCGCCGGAAGCAAGGTTTATGTTCGGCAGAGTGCGATGAGAGAAATAGTCATGTAAGACGACCACAGTGCCATCCTCGGTCGTGAGGATGAGGTCCAAACCAAATTGTTCGAAATCGGCATTTTCAACATCAACCCCATCTGGCAGGGTGACCGCTTCTCCGGCGGTTGTTTTTATTTGGATGGTGGCCATATTAAATTTGCTTACTCAATTCACAATTAAAGATTTAAAAAATTTGGCGTGCCGATTGGGCAATGCCGCAGTTTTCCTATTTTATGGATTCCAATTTACATGAGCGACGTTGCAAGCTGCTGAACGTTATGTGAACGGAATGTAAACGTGTACTAAATCTCTTTAATTTCAATAAGTTGTTATACAAACTCAAGAAGCATGGCTGGCCTTTATAGGCACTGTTATATGAGCCGATGTATTAGGGAATCCCCTTGATCGCAAGGGCGGAAGGCTAAGTGATTTCCGCTATGTCGTAAAAAGAGCTGCATTCAGTCATAATTCATTGAAAATAAACAAAAAAATGGGGCTGATTTGGAATAAATCAGCCCCATTTTCTATTAATTGGTGTGATGCGGTTTTTAGCACATATTATTTTATTAAATTTGTGTTAACGCTTTGAATACACAAGAGAATCCGAATATAAGAATGACTTTTAATTGTCCCTTAGTTAGGATCGATCTTCGACCATACCTTTGCGGCGATGTTGAGATAGGCGGCGGTGTGTTCACTCGAGGGATCTGAGGCAACGATTGGCTGACCATCATCAGAAGTTTCGCGGATGACGATATCGAGCGGAATTTCACCCAAGAAATCCATACCGAGTTTCTCAGCCTCTTTTCGGGCACCACCATGACTGAAAATTTCAGTGCGTTCGCCACAATGCGGGCAGCTGAAATAGCTCATATTTTCGACCAAGCCCAAGACCGGCACATCAACTTTCTCGAACATGTTGAGGCCTTTGCGGGCATCGGCGAGCGCAATGTCTTGCGGTGTTGAGACTATCACCGCTCCAGCGAGCGGCACGCGCTGTGCCATGGTAAGGTGGATGTCACCGGTTCCAGGCGGCAGATCAAGCACCAGACAGTCAAGCTCACCCCAGGCAACGTCAGTGATTAGCTGCTCGAGCGCACCCGTTGCCATCGGTCCCCGCCAGATCATTGCGGTTTCTTCTTCGATCAAAAAGCCGATCGACATGCATTTAATGCCATAATTTTCGAGGGGCGCGATCAGACCGGCAGCCGTCTGGGTTGGCTTTTCGGTAATGCCCAACATCCGAGGAATAGAGGGGCCATAAATATCAGCGTCCAACAAGCCGACCCGCTTACCTTCGGTCGCCATGGCGAGAGCCAGATTGACCGCGGTTGTTGATTTGCCGACGCCACCCTTACCGGAGGCAACAGCGATAACATTATCAATGCCGAGCAAATCCATCTTTTGGAAAGCGGCTTGTTCCGGCACAGGCGGCGGACCACCTCGAGGTTGCTCGGGCTCTGGCTCGGCATCAGCGGGGCGCTCGGCAGTCAGAACCACGGTCGCGGTCAAAACGCCGGGCAAATCATGCACCGCCATTTCAGCGGCTTTTCGCAGCGGTTCGAGCTTGGCGCCCCGCTCGGGTTCAACTTCAATGCCAAAGGCAACATGGCCATCCTTGAGCTGGAGGCCGACAATCATGTCTAAATCGACAATATTTTCGCCTTTATCTGGGTCATTAACGTTTTTTAAGGCTGCTAGGACTTGCTCAGCGGTAATCTCCGCCATATCTAAGACTCCGAATTATTAAAAACTACTAAGAGGTCAAATAGTCACCCAAATCGGTAAATCAAGCGTGAGTGACCGTTGCATGGGTGCTAAACCTGTCATATAAGGCAGGAATAAGTTAATGGGCACTATTTTGCAAACAACTAAAATATAAAATTACGCGGTCAATTCAGATCGCGTATTCAGAGAATAAGGAAAAAGACATGGCGTGGGATACCCAACGCGGAGGCCCTTGGGGCGGATCAGGCGGCGGTGGTGGCGGACAAGGACCTTGGGGAGGCGGCGGTGGCGGCCCTTCAGGTCAACAACCACCTGACATCGAAGAAATGCTACGGCGCAGCCAGGATAAGTTTAAAAAATTTATTCCGAGCGGCGGCGGTGGCGGACGCCGGATTGTGTTATTGGTTCTGGCCGCGCTTGTCGTTTGGCTGGGTACCGGCTTTTACCGGGTGCAGCCAAGTGAGCAGGGCGTTGAACTGTTGTTTGGAGAGTTTGTTAAACGCACCAGCCCAGGTCTTAACTACTGGTTCCCAGGGCCAATTGGTCAAGTTCTGACGCCTGACGTAACCAACACGAATATCACCAGCGTTGGCTTTCGCGAATTAGGCTCAGGAGGCTCGCAAAATTCGAGTGTTCGCGATGTGTCGGAAGAAAGCCTGATGTTGACCGGTGATCAAAACATCATCGATATTGATTACCAAGTTCAGTGGCGCATCAAAAATGCAGCTGATTTTTTGTTCAATATTAGAAATCCTCAAGAGACCGTGAAATTGGCCTCTGAAAGTGCCATTCGTGAGATCGTTGGTCAAAACACCCTCGAGGATGCTTTGGCCAAGCAACGCCAGCAAGTGGAAAGCAAAACCCATGAAGTTCTCCAGAAAATTCTGGATAGCTATGGCGCCGGCGTGTTCATCGATTCCGTGAAGTTGCAGAAAGTGGAGCCGCCTAAACAGGTGATTGATGCGTTTAACGATGTGCAGCGGGCCAAGCAGGACCGGGAACGTCAACAAAACGAAGCGCAGGCTTATGCCAATGATATTATTCCAAAAGCAAAAGGTGAAGCAGAACGCATGATCCAGGAGGCAACGGCGTTTAAAGAGAAGTTGATCCGTGAATCCGAAGGTGAAGCCAAACGCTTCCTCTCTGTTTATGAGGCTTACAAGGGCGGTAAGGAAGTGACACGTTCGCGTTTATACTTGGAGCGGATGCAGCAAGTCTTAAAGGATTCTGAAAAAGTGATTATCGATAAAGGTCAGGGCGGCCCCGGTGTTGTGCCGTATCTCCCACTTCCTGAAATTAAGAAACGTAGCGAAGGAGCAAACTAATGAATAAAGTTGTTCTCGCCGTTATAGGTGTTGTCGTCGTTGTTGCCGGTGTTCTGGCCTCGGCGTCTTTGTTCACAGTTCATCAGACCCAACAAGCTTTGGTTCTGCAATTTGGTAATCCGGTGCGGGTAGAATCGACACCAGGTTTGAAAGTCAAATTGCCGTTTGTTCAAAATGTTACTTTCTATGACCGCCGTATTTTGGATCTCGATCCACCGGCACAGGAAATTATTTTGAATGACCAAAAGCGGATCAACGTTGATTCTTTTGTGCGTTATAAAATTATCGATCCGTTGGAATTCTTGAAAACGGCTCAAACCGATGCAAATTTCCGTCAAATCTTTGGTGGACGTCTAAACGCGACGGTGCGTTCTGAAGTTGGTAAAGTTCTGCTGGGCGATATGTTGTCGAATAAACGCGATGACGTCATGCACCGCATTACCGCACAATTGAAGTTACAAGCACCGCAATTTGGCATCGAAGTTGTTGATGTCAGGATCGGTCGGACCGACTTGCCGGAAACGACATCGCAATCGGTTTATAATCGGATGCGCTCTCAGCGTGTTGCCGAGGCCGCTAAGCTGCGTGCTCAAGGTGCCGAGCTGAAAGCTAAAACGCAGGCCGAAGCGGATCGTGATCGGACAATTATTTTGGCCGAAGCGCAAAAGCAGGCGCAGATTTTACGTGGTCAAGGTGAAGGTTCGAAAACTGTTATCTTGAATGAAGCCTTTGGCAAAGATCAGGAGTTCTTTGAGTTTTATCGCTCGATGGAAGCTTATAACGAAGCGTTTGGTGAAGGCACGACCATGGTGTTGTCGCCGGATTCTGACTTCTTCAAGTTCTTTGGCAATATGACCGGTAAAAAATCTGCTAAATAGCGGCCGGGAGAAGGCGATCACATGACCGATCTTCTCACTGCCATCGCTCTCGCAATTGCTCTGGAAGGAGCGCTTTATGCGCTCTTTCCAGAAGCGATGAAAAAATTCATGTTACAAATTTTAGACCAACCAGACACGGCGCTTCGTCGTGCTGGACTGACCGCGGTAATCGCTGGCGTGGCCTTGGTGTGGTTGGTCCGCAGCTAGTCACGCAAAATTTATGCTTGGTGAGTTGTATTTCGCCCTGTTTTTGACGCAATTTGATCTATATAAAGGCTCAACGAAATTTTAAACCGGAGAATTAAGCGTGACGCGACTTATTGGTAACCGTTTTCACCTAACATTTATTCCATTGCTGCTGACAATTGTTTTAGTTGCATCCAGTGTGAGCGCGCGCTCGGCACCTGATAGTTTTGCCGATTTGGCTGAAAAGCTGTTGCCGGCGGTGGTTAATATTTCCACCACCGCGACAACAAAGCAGGGCGCTGGTAAGGCACCCGAGCTGCCACAATTTCCTCCCGGCTCTCAATTTGAAGAATTTTTCAAAGATTTTTTTGATCGTAACCGGCCTCAACAACAGCGCAAATCGACGTCGCTGGGCTCAGGTTTTATCATCGACAAGAAGGGCATCGTGATAACAAATAATCACGTTATCCAGGATGCCGATGAAATCACAGTCATATTGCACAATAATGAAACCCTCAAAGCCGAAGTTATTGGCCGCGATCCCAAGACGGACATTGCGGTTCTCCGAGTGAAGCCTAAGAAAGATCTACCGTCAGTTAAGCTTGGCGATTCCGATAAAATGCGCGTTGGCGATTGGGTTGTGGCCATCGGCAATCCGTTTGGTCTTGGCGGCACCGTGACCGCCGGTATTGTCTCGGCGCGTGGCCGGAACATTAATTCAGGCCCCTATGATGATTTCATTCAAACCGATGCGTCTATCAACCGCGGCAATTCGGGTGGCCCGTTGTTTAATTTGGCTGGTGAAGTGATCGGTATCAATACAGCTATCTTCTCACCTTCCGGCGGCAGTATCGGTATTGGTTTTTCCATCCCGTCCCGCATCGCCAATAACATCATCAATCAGCTGGTTAAATACGGCAAAACCCGGCGCGGTTGGCTTGGCGTGCGTATTCAAAAAGTCACGGATGAGATTGCCGAGAGCCTGGGGCTCAAAAAATCTGAAGGTGCGCTGGTCGCCAGCGTCACAGAGAACAGCCCGGCGGCTAAAGGTAATATTAAAGCCGGTGATGTGATTTTGAAATTTAACAATCAGCCGGTCAAAGAAATGCGCAATTTGCCGAAGATCGTCGCTGAAACCGATATCGATAAGAAAGTCGATGTTGAGTTATGGCGAGATGGCAAAAAAGTGATGACCAAGGTCAGTGTTGGCGAACTGGATGAAGAGCAGGTCGTGAAAAAAAGTACTAAGCCGGGTGACGGTGGTGCAAAAGAAGAAGAGTTAAAAATTGAGACGCTGGGTTTGAGTGTTGGCAGTCTTACCGAAGGCACTCGTAAACGCTTCAACCTTCAAAAAAAGGCCAAAGGCGTTGTCATCGTTGCTGTCGATAAAGATGGTGCCGCGGCTGAAAAGGCCATCAAAGCCGGTGATGTTATTGTCGAGGTAAGTCAAAACGAGGTTAGCTCACCCTCAGAAGTTAAAAAACGTGTAAATGATGCCAAATCTTCTGGCCGGAAATCCGTGTTGCTCTTGATCGAAGGGCAGGCAGGGTTACGCTTTGTTGCTTTGAGGCTGACCAAAAAATAGGCTTCTACATATTCAAATGAGATTAAGCGGCACCTTCGGGTGCTGTTTTTTTTGCCCCCTTTTCAACTTGGCTTTGGTTAAGGACTCGCTTTCAACACAGAACTACTGTTTAATTCTCAAGTTCTAACTTTTAAAATAGGGAGGGGTCGTCAAAATGAATGACACCGTAAAATATGTCCTGGAAGAAAACAGGATGCCAAAAAGTTGGTATAACATAGCCGCCGATCTACCGGAGCCTTTGGCACCGGTTATGCATCCCGGCACCGGCCAGCCGATTGGACCAGAAGATCTTGCACCATTATTTCCAATGGCGCTTATCATGCAGGAAGTCAGCACCGAGCGGGAAATTGAAATTCCGGACCCAGTGCGTGACGTTTATCGACAATGGCGTCCATCGCCGCTCTTTCGGGCCAGACGGCTTGAAAAGGCACTCGATACGCCGGCACATATTTATTACAAATATGAGGGCGTGAGCCCGGCTGGCAGCCATAAGCCCAACACCGCTATTGCCCAGGCTTTCTACAACAAAGAAGAAGGTACCAGGCGTCTCACGACAGAGACCGGTGCGGGTCAGTGGGGCTCTTCGATTGCCTTTGCCGGTGCTCTATTTGGCCTCGAAGTCGATGTCTATATGGTGAAGGTGAGCTTTGAGCAAAAACCTTATCGCCGGGCGTTGATGGAGACCTATGGTGCGCGTTGTGTGGCTTCGCCGAGTGATGAAACCAATTCGGGTCGGGCTATTCTTGAACAAGACCCGGACTCAACCGGTAGTCTCGGTATTGCGATTTCAGAAGCCGTGGAGATCGCGGCGACCAATGATGATACCAAATATTCTTTGGGCAGCGTGCTCAATCATGTTTTGACCCATCAAACGGTGATCGGCCAGGAAGCCATCGAGCAGCTGGATATGGCAGATGATTATCCTGATATCGTGATCGGTTGTGCGGGTGGTGGCAGTAACTTTGCTGGTCTTGCCTTTCCGTTCTTGGGCGAAGGCTTTAGAGGCGGTAAATCCGTGCGCGCCATCGCAGTTGAGCCTGCTGCCTGTCCGACCTTGACCCAGGGTCGCTATGCCTATGACTTTGGTGATACCGGGCATCTTACACCATTGGTTAAGATGCATACCCTTGGTTCGGCTTTTGTGCCGCCCGGCATTCACGCCGGTGGTTTGCGTTATCACGGCATGGCGCCGCTGGTTAGCCATTTGTTGGAACTGGATGCAATCGAAGCACGCGCCTACGATCAAACAGAATGCTTTAAAGCGGCGGTCGATTTTGCCCGCGCTGAAGGCATTGTGCCGGCACCGGAATCAAGTCATGCGGTGCGGGGTGCAATTGCGGAAGCTTTGGTCTGTAAAGAAGAGGGACAGTCTAAAACCATTCTGTTCAATCTTTCAGGCCATGGGCATTTCGATATGCAGGCCTATACCGACTACTTTGCCGGAAACCTGCAAGATGTTCAGTTCGACAAAGATAAATTAGATGCGGCATTGGCTGAATTGCCGGACGTTGCTGCTGAATAATTAGATTACCACCGAGCCCTGAAAATATTTCGGGTTTAACTTGGTGGGTAAGCTTGCTAAATAAGGCTGTCGCTGGTCCTGATCATGTCTGATGAGGGGGCTAAGCGGCAGTCTTTATTTGTATATAGGAAAATTTAGTGAGCGAAGTTCAAGAAAAACATCTGGTGCGCCCTTTTGCCGCCCTCCGTCCGGTACCTGATTTGGCTCAGGAAGTTGTGGCCCCACCGTACGATGTCGTTAATACGGAAGAAGCGCTCGCTCTGGCAGAAAATAAGCCATGGAGCTTTTTGCACATTTCAAAGCCGGAGATTGATTTGCCGCCCGGCACCGATGTCTTTTCGGATGAGGTTTACGCCAAAGCTCAGGAAAATATCAATCGCATGGTTGATGAAGGTATCTTGAAGCGTGATGGCGACGACTATTACTACATCTATCGTGTTGTGATGGGCGACCATGTGCAAACCGGTATTGTTGGTGCTGGTTCTGTAGAAGCGTATGAAAAAAATCTTATTCGTCGTCACGAGTTTACCCGGCCCGATAAAGAGACCGACCGGGTGCGTCAAATTGATGCGGTGAACGCGCAAACGGGCCCGGTCTTTACGACCCACAAACCGGACATATTTCTGGAAGAAGTTATTCAGCGGACGGTTAAGGGAGCTGCTGATTACCATGTTGTCGGTGAAGGCAGTGTCGAGCACACGCTCTGGGTTGTGACCGAGATGTCAGATATAGAAAAAATCACCGACGGATTTGATCGCTTGGGTGTTATCTACATTGCTGATGGCCATCACCGTTCCGCTGCTGCTTCGCGTGTTGCGGCGGCGCGTAATGAGGCGAAGGCTAACCCGACCGGGAATGAGCCATACAATAGCTTTCTCATTGTCAGTTTTCCTGAGGCGGAAGTGAAAATCTACGACTATAATCGGGTGGTCAAAGATCTGAACGGGCTCTCCGAACAAGATTTTTTAGGCGCTGTTAGCTCTGCTTTTGATGTTGTTGAGAAAGACAGTGCCGCTAAACCAAGTGCTCGAAATAGCTTCGGTATGTATCTCGCCGGTAAGTGGTATGCTTTGTCCTTAAAAGACCCGGCGCCAAGTGATGGCTCGCCGGTGGACATATTGGACATTAGCCTGTTGACTTCGCGCCTCTTGGAACCTGTATTGAGCATTGGCGACCCTCGGGTTGATCCGAGGATCGATTTCATTGGCGGCATTCGTGGTATGGCAGAACTTGAAAAGCGTGTTAACAGCGGTAATTGGGCAGTTGCGTTTGCACTATTCCCAACCAGCATGGCTGATCTTATGTCCGTTGCTGATGCCGAAGAAGTCATGCCGCCAAAAAGCACATGGTTTGAACCGAAACTGGCCGATGGCATGGTTTCCTTGGTGTTAGAGTAATTCATGACCACGTTTCTTGACATAATTCATTGCGATGAGGATGAGCAAATCAGGGCATCCTTTCCGATCATGCGGCAATTGCGCCCCCATCTTGAGGAGCAAGACTTTGTCGAGCAAGTTCGCCGGCAAATGCTGGCCGGCTATCGGATCGCTTCGGCCGAAATCGATGGTGAAATTGTCGGCGTAATGGGCTATCGCTTTAGCGAAGATTTGGCGTGGGGTAAAACACTCTATATTGATGATCTCGTGGTTGACGAAGGCCAGCGAAGCAGAGGTGTTGGTGAGGCGTTCATGCAATTCGCCGAAAGCCAATGCAAGCGCCGGAATTGTGAGACCTTGCGCCTGTGCAGCGGATTGGAAAAAGAGGCGGCTCATCGATTTTATGAGCGGATCGGTATGGAAAAAGCAAGCTTTTCCTTCGTCAAAAAATTAAGTTGAAGCGGTCCAACAGGAATCCGGTTATAAACTTAAGACTTTAGCGAGGGAATATTTAAACCGTTCCAATGACGATTACCTCAACCATCTTACGCAATATTAAATTGCTGACCGCGGCTCAGATCATCGCATCCGTGGCGGGGCTTTTTTCATCAGCCTTGCTCGCACGCGCCCTGGGCGCCGAAGGTTTTGGCATCATCGGATTCGGTGCGGCTTTCCTTTCTTTACTTGGCGTTGCGGCAAGTTTGAGCACTGATATGTACGGCACCCGCGAAATTGCCCGTAATCCAAATGAGGCCGGGTCTGTTGCAAGTGCGATTATCGGGCTTCGTTTCACGTTGTCGGTCATTGCTTTTGTTTTTTTTGTCGGCATCGTTTTTCTGCTGGATCGCACGTCTCAGGAGAAGACGGTACTGCTTATCCAGGCGGGTGGCATTTTCGTTAGCGTTTTTGTACTCGATTTTGTCTTTCAAGGTTTGGAACGCATGGGCATCAACGGCCTTCGGCAGATTTCCATCGCCTTTATCACACTTCTATGTGTTGTTTTATTTGTTCACTCCCCGGATGATATATTACGAGCGGCGCTGATCCCGGTTTGGGCCGGGGCGCTGGCGGGCGGTGTTGTCTGGATATATGCGAGGCGCCAAGTCGCCGGTTTAGGTCTCTCATTTTCAACAGAACGCTGGCGTCAAATTTTAGCGGTCTCCGTGCCGATGGCCGTGTCCGGCATCATGCATACTATTATTTTTAATACCGATGCCGTAATGCTGGGTCTGATGTCGACAAATGAACAGACAGGTCTGTATGTCAGTGCATTTAAAATTGTCGGGCTGACTTTGATTCCGGCTGGCTTAATAATGACGCCGTTCTTTCCGAGCCTCGCCGCCGGCTGGAAGGAACCGCAAATGCGGTTTGACCGTAGTAAGACCTTTGCCATTTCTGTTTTGATTGTTTCCCTGCCGCTGGTTATTTTCATCGCATTGTTTCCAGAGTTAATTCTGCGCGTTTTATTTGGCGAAGCCTTTGCCGAAGCGGCCCCAACGCTTCTGATACTGATGGCAAGCATGGCGGTGATGCATCTTCGCGTAATTTATGGGAATCCTCTAATAGCCTGGAATGAAGAGCGATTTTACATGTTCGCGACACTTTTTGGCGCGGTTTTGAACGTCCTGCTCAATTACTTGCTTATTCCAGATTACGGCATCTTGGGCGCGGCCTATGCCTCGCTGATCAGCCAAGCAGTGATTTTATTGGGTGTGGCCTATCGATTTAAAATCCTGACATCGACGTTTCACTTGGACGTTATCGTGCGAGCAGTTTTATGTATGATTGTGGCTGCCGCAAGTGTTTGGGTTCTAGCTTTGTCATTTGGTCAATCGTTTAGCCAGAGCATAATGACCCTAGTGATAAATGGCGCCGTTTTTGGCGTGATTTACTTGGCAGCAATTGCTCTGGTGTTTCGGCCCAATTTGCGACAAATTCTAAATCCGGAAAAATAACGACACAAATAATTACCACTTAGTTTTTGGGATTTGCTACACTGTTTGAGACGGCTTGATTTTCCACCCTGGGATTAACACGTATTAATTGGTCCTATCGATGGTTGTTAAAAGATGAGTGTTACAATTGGAAAAAAATCTGCTTAGCGCTGACATTAAGAATTTGTTCTCCTTTGAGAATGTCGATGATGAGTCATACATCGCCGGAATTCGGGCAAAGATAAGCAGTGCCTTTCTCCTAATCGGAAGTTATTTGTTAGTTCCAACGATATTCGGATTTGTATATCGCGGCTTGGATATCGGTTGGCAATCTATTCATTTCTCAACATTCGCCGCTTTGGTCTTAATGTGGGTTGTCAGCTTGCTACGTAATAAGCTGTCTCATCAGTTTCGTTCTTATGCTGTTGTTACATGTTTCTACATTGTGTCGACGACGGGCATGCTGAATAACGGGCTCCTTGGTGTTAGCGTTGCCGGCTATATCTCTTGCTGCATTGTAGCTGCAATTATTTTAGGTGTGGACAAAGCCCTCTATACTGTTGCGATCTGTGGCTTAAGTTTGCTTGTGATTGGTTTTGGTTTTTGGACGACAGGATATTTAACCTCGGTCGATGCTACGGCTTTCAATGCGAGCAAAGGAGCATGGACCTCGGTAACTATAGTATTCTTCGTTATATCTGGGTCCTTAATTTTATGTCTTGCCGGGCTGATGGGAGCCTTAACCACTCTTTTGAGCAAAGTTCGTGAGCAGGGTGCTCAGTTAATGGAGCGCCACGATCAACTGGAAGAATTGGTAGCCGCCCGTACCCAAGACCTCACCAAAGAAATCGAAATTCGCGAAGAACGCGAGAGCGCCCTCAAAGAAAGTGAAGAGCGCTTTAAAAGCTTTGCTGAAATTGCTGCTGATCGCTATTGGGAATCGGATGAGAACCATCGTGTTACGTTTGCTCCAACAGCGTCTGGTTTGGCAGCTAAGAGTGGTTTGGAAATAATAGGTAAGAAAGCCTGGGAATCTGGATTGGAGATTTCACCTGAACACAGTCTTGCTATAAGACGAGCTTTGGAAAATAAAAAAGAATTTCATGATTTGGAAATATGTCGAATTTCTCCCGATGGCGAAAAATTTTATCGCAGGTTGGCTGGTGTTCCTTTGCACGATAATTCCGGAAAATTTAAAGGCTTTCGGGTTGTCGGCATGGATGAGACGGCGGAGATTGAGGCTCAGAGCGAAACCCAGGTAATGCAATCCCGTTTCTTTGATGCGCTTAGCCAGTTTGATGTGGGTGTTACGCTTTGGGGACCTGAAAAGACACTATTGTTTTTCAATGATGCCATATGCCGGATGTATCCAGAATGGACTGAAGCTTTGACGACGGGTGCGCCGCTAGAAAAATTCGCCGAATTTATTGCTGAATACCGATTGGGAGAAGGTGCCGATCCAGAGGAAAAAGAAAGGGTGGCCAATGACTGGTTAAAAACTTTTTCAAGCCAGCCCTACGGTATCGAATTTGGCCGTAAGGATGGTGGTGTGACCAAAGTCTATCGGCGGCCACTCGATGATGGCAGCGTACTTGGTCTGTACATTGATGTTCCCGTCGGCAAGGATCCCACGGAAGAGATGTCTTTCCTCACGCCCGTTACTAAAGACAATGAAAAATTCCTAAAAAGCTAATTTTATCGGTTGATCTTAGTCAAAGACGACGCCCCCCATGATATTCATAGTGGCCTCCAAATTCAATTAAACTTGAGGCTGCTTCCATGTCAGACATCAAAAGTGAACCCATCAATGATATTGCTCATCTCGGTCATGTCGAATTACTGACACCCAAACCGGATGAAAGTCTCTGGTATTTCTCAGACATTCTCGGCATGGAAAATGTCCATCAGGAAGGCCGCTCGGTCTATCTGAGAGGTTACGGAGATTATGCGACGACGACCCTCAAATTGACCGAAGCGGATGATGCGGGCGTTGGGCATATCTCGTGGCGGGCTGCTAGTCCGCAAGCCTTAGATCGCCGGGTTAAGGCGATTGAAGAAAGCGGGCTTGGCATCGGCTGGACCAATGGCGATTACGGCCACGGTCGCAGTTATCAGTTTAATGACCCGGACGGGCATTTACTGGAAATTTATTATGACGAGCAAAAATATGAGCCGCCGGCAGAGCTACAATCAACGCTGATGAATTTGCCGATGAAGTACCCGAAAGATGGCATTGGCGCCAGGAAAACCGATCACCTGGCTTTGCTGTGTCAGGATGTCGAGAAAAATCGAACTTTTGCTCAGGATGTGCTCGGACTTAAATTGCGGGAAACCGTTATGTTTGATGAAGGTAAAACTGAGATCGGCTCCTGGATGAGTGCCTCGGCGGTGCATCATGAGATGGCTTATGTCGTCGATGTGAAAGGGCTCAGTGGCCGCTTGCATCATTTTTCGATGTGGGTCGATGACAAATCGGAAGTGCTCCGGGCTGCTGATATTATGATGGAAAACGGTATCACCATCGAAGCCGGTCCTTCCAAGCACAACAACAGCCAGGCCTTCTATCTCTATTCTTACGAGCCGGGTGGAAATCGTGTCGAGATATATACCAGCGGTTTCTTCATCTTAGCCCCGGATTTCGAGCCGATTGTCTGGAACGAAGAAACCCGCGGCACCGGCGTCTATTGGGGGGCCGCTTTGCCGGAAAGCTTCCTCAATTATGCAACGCCGAATATAGATGCGGCTATTGATGAGGCGCAGCCAATGGTTGATCCGCTCTAATTAGTTGATATCTGACTGTCAGATAATTCACACCCGCATATGTTCAATGGCACATAATCGTTAATTAGTGACAGTCACCAATTAACGATTATGATCCATTTATGAATTCTAAATCTCAAAACCCGATCCTAATTATCGCCGGGCCGACGGCGAGTGGGAAGTCTGGCTTGGCGTTGGCGGCGGCTGATAAGTATGACGGCGTGATCATCAATTGTGATTCCATGCAGGTTTATGCGGAGCTGCGCCTAATCACGGCCCGGCCTTCGATCGAGGATGAAGCCAAAGCGCCGCACAAGCTCTATGGTGTGATCCCGGCATCCAAGCCTTGTTCGGCAGGGATTTGGCGAGATCTTGCACTGCCTGAGATTGAGGCTTGTTGGGCGGCGGGCAAGCTGCCGATTATAACCGGTGGCACCGGGCTTTATATCAAAGCATTGATGGAGGGCTTGACGGAGATTCCGGATATTCCTTCCGAGATCAGAGAAGAGGCCACCCAGCGCCGCGAACAAATCGGCTTTGAGGCGTTTCACCAGGAACTAGGCGAGTTCGATTCGGTTTCCGCTGAACGTCTTAATCCGACCGATAGTCAGCGGGTGATCCGCGCTTATGAAGTCTATCTCGGCACCGAGCGATCACTCTCCGATTGGCACAAGGATGCACCAACGATGCCACCGCTTGAAGCCAACTACCAATCCGTCATTTTTGAGCCACCGCGTGATGTGCTTTACGCCAAATGTGAGGCACGCTTTGATTGGATGATGGAGCACGGCGCATTGGACGAAGTGACGGCTTTGATGGATCTCAAACTCGACCCCACTCTACCTGCGATGAAGGCGTTGGGCGTGCCGGATTTGATCGCCTATTTGAACCAGGAAATATCTCTGGAGGAGGCTGTTTTGGCCGCCAAACAAGCCACCCGACGCTATGCAAAACGCCAAATGACCTGGTTTCGTAACCAAATAGTTCAAGATCATAGGGTGATTGCGCAATATTCGGAAAGATTATTGCCAGAAATCTTTGCAAAAATTGTCATTTAGGTGTTGACGGCCTGAGTCTTTGGGTATAGTTTCCGCCGAATTGCGCCACTAAGGCTGCCCACCTGGGTTATTTGGGTCGGTCTGGGGGCGCTCTGTGCTTTTCAAACTTGTTTTATTTAGATGTGAAGGCGCCGTTTGGCGCGACTATGGAGAAGGAAAATGTCGAGTAACCGATATACAGGCGGAGAGATCATTCTGAAAGCTTTGGCGGATCAGGATGTTGAAGTCGTGTTCGGCTATCCGGGCGGCGTGACCCTTCCTTTGTATAACGATATTTATAAGCAAAATTCTTTGCGCCACGTTTTGGTCGGCCATGAGCAAGGCGGCGTTCATGCAGCCGAAGGTTATGCGCGCTCAACCGGTAAAACCGGTGTTGCGATGGCGACGTCTGGGCCGGGCGCAACCAATACGGTCACGGGTTTGGTCGACGCGCTAATGGACAGTATCCCCTTGGTTTGTATTACAGGTCAGGTAACCAGCGCCTTGATCGGTAATGATGCCTTTCAAGAGGCGGATACCACCGGTATCACGCGGCCTGCGACCAAGCATAATTATCTGGTTAAATCGACCGAAGATCTCGCGCGCATTATCCATGAAGCGTTCTACATTGCGGCCAATGGTCGTCCCGGTCCGGTTCTGATCGATGTTCCGAAAGATATCATCATGGGCATGGGCGAGTATGTTGGCCCCGAAGGCATTGAGCCTCGCAATTATAAGCCGCAGATTAATGGTGACCGCGAAGCCATTGAAGAAGCTGTTGATATGCTGGCCTCGGCTGAGAAACCAATCATTTATGCCGGTGGTGGCGTTATTAATTCCGGCCCTGAAGCCTCCCAGCTGTTGCAGAAGCTTGTCAAAATGACCGGCTTCCCTTGCACGACAACCTTGATGGCCTTGGGGGCCTATCCAACCACGGATAAGCAATTCGTCGGCATGCCGGGCATGCACGGTACGTATGAAGCGAACCTTGCGATGTATGGCTGTGATGTCATGTTTAATGTCGGCGCCCGCTTTGATGATCGCGTGACTGGTAATACGGCGCTGTTTTCTCCCGGTAGCCAAAAAATTCATGTCGATATTGATCCCTCATCGATTAATAAAAATATTGCGGTTGATTTGGCGATCATTGCCGATGCGACAAGCTTTTTGACCGACTTCATTACCATTTGGAATGAGAAGCAGCCTAAACTGAACCACAAAGCGCATGAAGAGTGGTGGAAAGAGATTGAGAGTTGGCGTTCTGTTGATTGCCTCGGTTTTGAACAAGACAGCAAGGCTGATATTAGGCCGCAATATGCGCTAACCCAACTTAGCGAAGCTTTGAACGGCAGTGATTACTATGTCACGACCGACGTCGGTCAGCATCAAATGTGGTCAGCTCAATATATTCAGTTTGATGAGCCTAACCGCTGGATGACATCTGGTGGTCTCGGCACCATGGGTTACGGTATTCCAGCCGCGATGGGCGTACAATTGGCCCATCCGGAAAGCTCAGTCGTCTGTGTGACTTCTGAGGGCTCAATGATGATGAATGTTCAGGAAATGGCGACCATTGCGAAAGAAGGTCTGCCGGTTAAGATCCTCTGCCTGCATAACAAAGTGCTGGGCATGATCCGCCAATGGCAGGAGCTGTTCCATGAGAACAACGAGTCGGAATGTGATTTAAGCCAAGGTCCTGATTTTCCGAAACTGGCCGAAGCCATGGGCTTTAGCGCGATGGTTTGTGAAAAAGCCGATGATGTTGAAGGTTCTATCAAAGAAATGCTGGCCACCGACGGTCCGGTCTTTTTGCTGATGCATACCGATCGGATGGAAAATGTGTTTCCGATGATCCCGGCTGGTGCGGCGCATAACGAGATTGTCCTTGGACCCAACCAAAAATTGGTGCCAGCTGACGACAAAGACAATGTGATGGCTTAAGGCCACTTAAGCTGGAGTAGATAAAGTGAATAATTTTTATAACGATAAAGTGCAGGACCATACTTTTTCCATCCTGGTTGAAAATGAACCGGGTGTGTTGGCGCGCGTCATTGGCCTTTTGTCGGGTCGGGGCTATAACATCGATACCCTAACCGTTGCCGAAGTTGATGAAGAAGAAGGTCTCTCGAAGATCACCATCGTCAGTTCTGGCACCCCAATGGTGCTCGAACAAATCCGCGCACAGCTCGAAAGATTGGTGCCGGTGCGCGCGGTTTCCGACTTAACAGTCGATGGACCATCTGTCGAGCGTGAGCTCGCTTTGGTAAAAGTCGCCGGCGAAGGTGAATCTCGGGTTGAATCTTTGAGAATCGCCGATATATTCCGGGCACGCGCCGTTGATAGCACGAACACATCCTTTGTGTTCGAGATTGTCGGCAGTACAGAAAAGCTGGATGCTTTCATTGAATTAATGAAGCCGCTCGGTTTGGTAGATGTTTCACGCACTGGCGTGGTCGCCATTTCGCGCGGTGCAGAACCTATTTGAACCAATTTAATCTAACTCTTTATGAACGTAATTGTGGGGAAATAAACCATGCGTGTTTTTTATGATCGTGACGCTGATGTCAATTTGATCAAAACTAAGAAAGTTGCCATTGTCGGTTATGGTAGCCAGGGCCATGCCCATACTCTGAACCTTCGGGACAGTGGTGTGGAAGAAATTGCTGTTGCCCTTCGTCAAGGTTCTGGCTCAATCGCCAAAGCCGAAGCAGAAGGCATCAAAGTTATGGAACCAGCCGAAGCTGCTGCTTGGGCTGATGTGCTGATGATTTTGGCACCAGACGAAATTCAAGCTGATCTTTATGCAGCTGAAATTCATGACAATCTGAAACCGGGTTCAGCGATTGCGTTTGCGCACGGTCTGGCTATTCATTTTGGTCTGATCAACCCACCCGAAGGTGTTGACGTCTTCATGATTGCACCAAAAGGTCCTGGTCATACCGTACGCGGCGAATATGCCCGGGGTGCTGGTGTACCTTGCCTAGTTGCCGTTCATCAAGATGCCAGCGGCGCAGCGCTTGATTTGGCACTTTCCTATGGTTCAGCAATCGGTGGCGGACGCTCCGGCATCATTGAGACCTCTTTCAGAGAAGAATGTGAGACCGATCTCTTTGGTGAGCAAGCTGTGCTTTGTGGTGGCCTGACGACACTGATCACTCAGGCGTGGGAAACCTTGGTTGAGGCCGGTTACGCTCCTGAGATGGCTTATTTCGAATGCTTGCACGAAGTGAAGCTGATCGTTGATCTGATGTATGAAGGTGGTATTGCCAACATGCGTTATTCAATCTCCAACACGGCTGAGTTCGGCGACTATGTCTCCGGCCCGCGCATTGTTGATGCGAGCGTCAAAGAGCGCATGAAAGACGTGCTCGAAGACATTCAATCCGGCAAATTCGTCCAAGATTGGATGATGGAAAACAAAGTCGGTGCGCCGCGCTTTAAAGCCATGCGTCGCCGCGCCGCTGAACATGACATCGAGAAGGTCGGTCAAAACCTCCGCGACATGATGCCATGGATCACCGACAACGCTTTGGTCGACAAATCTAAAAACTAGATTTCTCTATCATAGACACAAATTAGGGTGTTCCTGGAAACAGGGACGCCCTTTTTTTGTCCGTTAATTCCACCATTCAAAATAATTTGAATTATTCTATTTGCAGATACTGCGGTTACGCTAAGGTGAGTATCTCAATGTTCACCATATAAAAAGGCGAGGTTTTAAATGAGTGTCGTTAGAAGAAATATTCATGGTGTTACCCAATACGAAAAGGGCCGGGCGTCTGAGGGCTATACGCTTTTCGCGCCGATGATGGGGCGCAATGTGTGGCTGATCGATATGATGGGCCAGGTCGTGCATCAGTGGAAGATGGAAAACATCCCCGGCAATTATGGCAAGCTGCTGACCAACGGTAATTTGCTTTATATCGGCAAGCTCATTCCGTCGCCGCTGCCAGAATTCGGTGGCAATGGCGGACAACTGATCGAGGTTGATTGGGATGGCAATATTGTTTGGGAATATCGCGATCCATTACACAGCCATTGTTTTGCTGAAATGGACAATGGCAATCTGATGATCGCGCAATGGCGTGAGGTCCCCGAAGACATTGCCAAGACCGTACAAGGCGGGCAGCCCGACACCGAGCTCGACGGCGTGATGTGGGGTGAGGCCATTCAGGAGATCGACCGCGAGACCAAAGAAGTCGTCTGGGAATGGTGTTCCTTCGATCATCTTGATGTTGATATTGATATTCTCGGACCGCTCCATCCGCGTGACCGTTGGACCAATCTCAACGCCATCACCATGATGCCTGATGGCAATCTGCTGGTGAGCTTTCGCTGCATCAACACCATCGTGATTATTGAGCGCGCAACCGGTGACATCATCTGGCGCTGGGGGCCAGGCGAAATCGCCGGGCAGCACAATCCGACTCTCCTAGAGAACGGCAATATCCTCTTATTCGATAATGGCGCGCATCGGGTCTATACGACGATTGATTTCTCCCGGGTGATTGAAGTTAATCCCAAGACCAATCAGATTGAGTGGGAGTACAAAGACAACCCGCCGTTTGATTTTAACAGCTTCATTTGCTCGGGCGCCCAGCGTCAACCTAATGGTACGACATTGATCTGCGAAGCCTTGAAAGGGCGCCTGTTCGAAGTCACCCGCGACGGTGATATCGTCTGGGAATTCCATTCACCGTTTTATTATGATCATAATGTTTTCGGCAACAACAACATGGTGTTCCGCGCCTATCGCTATCCAGCCGATTACCCTGGCCTCAAAGACGCCGACCTCGATCCGCGCAACTATCCCGACATCAACGCGCTGATGCCGAGGCGCTTTACTTCTGGCCGGACCAGCGATGTGCCACACGTGACCGGCAGTTCCTTCGAAGAGGGCGGTTTCAGAGATGAAGATGCCTAGATAATCGCGTCACATCCTCCCCCTTGATGGGGGAGGCCACTATATTTTCATGGGGAGAGGGTGCATTCCAAACAATCGTTATGTTACTCTCCGCCCATGATTGAAATAACCCCAGATATAAGCCTCGCCGAAGATGAGATCGAAGAGCATTTTATCCGCTCGCCAGGATCGGGCGGCCAGAAGGTCAATAAGACTGAGACGGCGGTGCAGTTGCGCTTTGATGCCCGGCACAGCCCGGCGCTATCGAATGCTGTCTTTTTGCGCCTCAAACCCCTGGCCGGTCAGCGCATGACCAAAGACGGCGTCATTGTGATAACGGCGCATCGTTATGCGACGCAGGAACGTAACCGCCAGGATGCGCAGGAAAGGCTGGTGGCGTTGATCAAACAAGCCGCCACTCCACCCAAGGCACGCCGCAAGACTAGGCCAAGCAAAGCCTCGAAAGAGCGCCGCCTCGATAGCAAAAGACAGAAAAGCAATCTCAAGAAGGGGCGCGGGCGGCTCAGGAATTTTGACTAAAAATTTAAGTAAACTGTCACCGCAAATCCACCTCACTGAAAACCACCGAAAACTCGGTCGTCATTCTGGCGCAGGCCAGAATCCAGAAAGCTACAGTCGGCATGTTGAGAAATGGACCCTGGACCAAGTCCAGGGTGACGACTATGGGAGAATACTGCTAGCCTAAAAATTGCCTTTTGATACACAATCGTAGACACTCCATCGATGAATGATCCCATCGCCTATATTGACCGCACGCGCGACTACTACCTCGCGCTTGGCTATGACAATCCCTATGTCTGGGCGCAGTTTGATGAGGTGCCCTTCAGCAAATTAAAGCAGCCACTGTCGGAGTGCCGACTTGCCTTGGTGACGACCGCCGCACCGTACCATCCCGACCAGGGTGAGCAGGGAGCAAATGCGCCTTATAATTCCTCCGCTAAATTTTATGACGTCTACGCGATGCCAATCGAAGGTGACCCTGATGTTCGGATATCTCATGTGGCGATTGACCGCGACCACACCACGGCAGAAGACAAAAATACCTATTTCCCGTTAGAGCAATTGAAACGCGCGGCGGTAGAGCGGCGGGTCGGTGATATCTCGCCCAATTTTTATGGCTTGCCGACCAATCGCAGCCAGAAAACGACTGCTGAAAAATATTGCCCGGATTTGTTGACGCTCCTGCAAGAAGACCACGTGGATGCTGCTCTGTTGGTACCTAACTGTCCGGTCTGCCATCAATCGATGAGCCTCGCTGCCCGGCATTTGGAAGAAAACGGCATACACACGGTGATCATGGGGGCTGCCATGGACATTGTTGAGCATGTTGGTGTGCCGCGCTTTCTGTTCAGTGATTTCCCGCTTGGTAATGCGGCAGGAAAGCCGAACGATCCAGACTCTCAGAAAACAATCCTCGACCTCGCTTTGAATTTGCTGGAAAATGCAGAGAGTTCACGCACAACTGTTACATCGCCTTTGCGATGGAGTGACACCGCTGAGTGGAAATTTGACTACTCAAACCCAGAGAAATTAACGCCGGAAGAAATCGCTAATGCGCGGGCTGAGTTTGATCAGGCCAAAGCCATTGCTAAGAATTTGCGCGAATAATTCATTGACTTTGAGCGCAGAAACACAGTAATACCCTCTTGTTAGGTAATTTTTTGGAACGATTTAATGTTTGTTGAACAGAAAATCAGTGTTGCACGTTTGACCGGTGTTGAGAGTAGTTTCTCAGGCGCCGCGAATTTGCGTGCCCAATTACCTGCGAGCGAACTCCTACTCGAACTGGCCCTACGACTTAGGCGCCCCTGATCGCGCACGCTAAATAAGCGGCATGTGTTCAGGGGAATAAATCGTCTCAGAATCGTAAACGCTATTTAGAAAGGTCCAGTCAGATGACTACCAAGAAATCAAAGAACGACATTATAATTTTCGATACCACCTTGCGTGATGGCGAGCAGTCGCCGGGCGCCTCGATGAACTTGTCCGAGAAAATTCGGATCGCCGAAGTTCTGGAGGATATGGGTGTCGATGTGATCGAAGCCGGCTTCCCGATCGCCTCAGATGGTGACTTCGAAGCCGTCAATGAAATCGCTAAGCTGGTGAAAGGCTCGACCATTTGTGGTTTGGCACGTTCCAGCAAGGGCGATATTGACCGCTGCGCTGAAGCGATAAAGCCCGCAGAAAGTGGCCGCATTCACACGTTCATTTCGACCTCACCGCTGCACATGAAATATAAATTGCAGATGGAGCCGGAAGACGTCCATCAAGCCGTGATCGACAGTGTCACCCATGCCCGCAATTTCACCGATGACGTTGAGTGGTCCTGTGAAGACGGCTCGAGAACCGAGCACGACTTCATGTGCCGGACGATTGAGTCCGCCATTGATGCCGGGGCGACGACGATCAATATACCCGATACCGTTGGCTACGCTATGCCGATGGAATATGCCGCGATGATCGAGATGGTGATGAACCGGGTGCCCAATGTCGACAAGGCGGTGATCTCTGTTCATTGTCACAATGATCTGGGCATGGCAGTCGCCAATTCCCTGGCTGCCGTTCAAGTCGGCGCGCGTCAAATCGAATGCACGATCAACGGATTGGGCGAACGCGCGGGTAACGCGGCGATGGAAGAGATCGTCATGGGTTTGCGGACCCGCTCGGATTACCTGCCTTATAATACCAATATTAAATCCGAGTTGATCACCAAGGCGTCTAAGTTGGTTTCAACGGTGACTGGATTTTCCGTGCAGCCGAATAAAGCAATTGTCGGGGCCAATGCCTTTGCTCATGAATCCGGTATTCACCAGGATGGTATGCTGAAAAATGCGCAGACCTATGAGATCATGACACCGGAATCAATTGGTCTGACCGAAAGCAAATTGGTTATGGGCAAACATTCGGGTCGCCACGCGTTCCGCGAAAAGCTGATCGAGTTGGGCTATGATCTGGGCGACAACGCCGTGCAGGATGCCTTCAAGCGTTTTAAAGATTTGGCTGATGTCAAAAAAGATGTCTATGACGAAGATATTGTCGCCATCGTCGATGATGCTGTCATCCGCGACAACGACACGATCAATCTGGAAAAGCTGGAAGTCTTGTGCGGCACCGAGCACCAGCCGCCTAAAGCGTCCATGACCTTGAACGTCGATGGTGAGCAAAAATCAGCTGAAATGACCGGCGACGGCCCGGTCGATGCGATCTTTAAAGGCATTAAAGAGCTGACCGGAATTGCCCCCCATCTGCAATTGTATCAGGTCCATGCGGTGACGCAGGGAACCGATGCGCAAGCCGAAGTCACGGTTCGCCTCGAAGAAGACGGCAAGACCGTCAATGGCCAGGGGGCGGATACCGATACAATGGTGGCGTCGGCTCGGGCTTATATCAATGCGTTGAACAAGTTGTTAGTGAAGCGCGAAAAATCCGCACCGAGTGCCCTCTCCGCATAATTTTGCGGAAAAAATATAATGTCGGCTTAAATCAATTTCAATCGTCATGCTGGGCCTGATCTGGCATCCAGTAATTCCAACAGATGATTCTGGACCCCGGGTCAAGCCCGGGGTGACGTGAGATTTTAAGACTCCCAGCACACGCTTACGCCATTCAATTGTTGGCAAGTTTAATTTAAAATTTGAATGCATGCCTAAGAGCAATGTCCTAAACTCTCTTCCATGGATAATGCAAACGGGGTTATTTTTCTCGATCTATTGGTAGGTGCCGTTATTGTGAGCGCCATTTTAGTTCGCTCCTGGCTTTCTAAGATAGGGATTCCTTCGTTAGTAGGATTTATCATTTTAGGTTTTTTTCTGAGGATCGTAGACGACAACTGGACGTCAATATCCCTGCACGAATCAGATGTGATCGAATTTCTAGCGAGCATTGGTGTATTTGTTCTGCTATTTCGTGTGGGTCTGGAAAGCAATTTGCATGGTTTGCTCGATAAGCTACCAGCTGCTACGCCGATCTGGATCGGAAATGTCGTTCTGAGCGGCATTCCAGCCTATTTTGTTTCACTGTATTTCCTTGAATTGGGTGAGATCCCAAGTCTATTCATTGCCGCGGCACTAACCGCAACGAGTCTGGCTGTGTCGGCAGAGGTCTGGCGTGAATCCAATGCCCTCGATTCTCCCAACGGCGAGACTTTTGTTGATGTGGCCGAACTCGACGACCTCTCGGGCGTGGCTCTAATGGCCCTTCTCATTGCCGTAGCTCCAGTACTTCGGCCGGGAAATGGTGAATCAGCTTTAGCTGCTGTGATGACAGCCTTGGTAATTATTGTGCTCAAAGGAGCTATCTTTCTTGCGCTCCTATATCTAGCTGCCCGTTACGGAGAACAATATATTTCACGGATTCTCAAAAAAACTATGGCACCAGACTCAATTCTCCTGGTTGTAGGAATTGGTCTCCTGATTTCGGCCCTTGCTTCCTTGGCCGGATTTTCCATTGCGATTGGGGGGTTTTTTGCTGGAATAATATTCAGTAGAGATCCGGAGGCCGTTAAGCTTGAGACATTGTTCCTACCACTCCATTCATTTTTTGCGCCATTCTTTTTCATTGCTATTGGTCTAGCTATTGATCCCGGCTCGCTGGCATCGGCTTTGAGTCTCGGGAGCGTCTTATTGGTCATTGCTATTTTCGGGAAAGTGGTTGGTGCCGGATTACCGGCCTTGATGACAACTGGATCGGCAGGCGCCACATTGATTGGGATAAGCATGGTTCCCAGGGCTGAAATAGCATTGGTTATTGCTCAGCAAGGAAGTATTCTCGGTGATTGGGCAGTGCCGGCTGAGGTGTTTTCAAGTATTGCTATGATTTCTATCGTGACGTGTCTTATATCTCCCCTAGGCATTCGCTGGATAATTCGGAATTTTCCTAAATCGTTGGGATGAATTGAGATTGATAGAAGCCAGTGGGCAAAGGCAAGTTGAATCTCAATCTATTGAAATGGTCTCAAATAATTACGTTCGCTTTGTTTCAAAAAAGGGCGTTTTCAGACTACTGCCAGAATGGCGGTCATTAGCTCAAAGTGGAAAATAGCCACGTTAGAATGATGAGGCTAGATGCGTGCTAATGATAATGATAATAACAATCGCAATACTGGCGATAATCCAAGATGAATTTCCGGGCATAAAACTTTCCTTAATTCCATTCTATCTAAACAAGTTTATTCTGGTTGAACTCTGACCAACGGAATCGTTAATTTATTCCGAGGTTATTTCCATATAATTTGACAGAAATCGAACGCCATATTCCGGTGAAGGACGACGTTTTCTAATTTACGAGAAGGCCAACCAATAGAAAATATTGGCGTCCTAACGCATCAATTTTATGAAGGAGCAGAGGGAGGCCCGTTCGGGCGATGGCTCAAAATTATCGTATTTGCCTGAATAAACTTCGATTGGCCAGAATTTTGTTTTTTATTCCCACTATCGGAAACGAGCGAAGAATCTGTAAATTCATTTTTTTCAGCATTCTTTCCATCTTCGCCATCGTCGGAAACGGATTTTGGATCAGCTATTTCTTTGGTAGCATCCGCAGAAAATAATTCAATGTGGTTTTGAGGTAGCGAAATTTCAATCGAAATTAGGCCGATTAACAATACGGCCAGTAGCAATTTTAGTTTGTTAAGATACGCCAGCATAATGAAATATTATTATAACTTCATTTTTCACGCAAGGATTTATGGAGTTCCGTCTCACCATTCTAGTTGGCGTTGGTCTTATGTTGATAGTTGCAAATAAAAGGCGCAAGTGTGCGCTTTAGTCGATAGCCGATAAAAATCACTGGAGATAAAAGAGTCCGATTTCGGGTGCTTTGTGCGCTCTGTGGTTTGCTTGTTATTTCGTTGACTGTTTACGCTTAGAAGCAAACTGTCACCGAAATATACCCAAAAACAGGTTTAAACCTTGAAAAGCTATGGTAGTTTCATCTTCCACCCGGTTATTCTTAAAAATATTGCTTAAAGAGTATGCGTATCTCTTTGATTATTCTTACCGAATCAGTTAGAGAATGTTAATAATTAGCCCTGATTATAGATCAACTTGAGTATCTATTAGATTTTTTTGATATTGAGAGACTAAATGCTGTCGCGAATTTTTGGATTTTTATCTGCCGATATGGCGATTGACCTCGGAACTGCAAACACCTTGGTCTACGTCAAAGGCAAGAATATTGTGTTGAATGAACCCTCCGTTGTTGCAATTGCCGATGTTAAAGGCAAGAAGCAAGTTCTGGCGGTTGGCGATGAGGCTAAGCAGATGCTGGGCCGGACGCCGGGTAATATTCAGGCCATTCGCCCCTTGCGCGACGGTGTGATTGCTGACTTTGAAATCGCCGAAGACATGATTAAATATTTTATTCGCAAGGTGCATAATCGCCGCAGCTTTGCTTCGCCGCTGATTGTGATCTGCGTGCCGTCTGGCTCAACCGCTGTTGAACGTCGCGCCATTCAGGAATCTGCCGAAGCCGCTGGTGCCAGAAAAGTCTTTTTGATTGAAGAGCCGATGGCCGCAGCGATCGGTGCCGGACTTCCGGTGACCGAGCCGACCGGCTCCATGGTGGTTGATATCGGTGGTGGTACGACAGAAGTTGCTGTGCTTAGTCTCGGCGGCATTGTTTATGCCCGTTCTGTCCGCGTCGGCGGTGATAAAATGAACGAAGCCATTATCGCTTATATCCGCCGCAATCATAACTTGCTGGTCGGTGAGGGTAGCGCAGAGCGTATCAAGGAAGAGATTGGTTCCGCCTGTCCGCCAGAAGATGGTGAAGGCCGGACAATGGAAATCAAAGGCCGTGACTTGATGAACGGCGTGCCGAAAGAACTGATGATCAGTGAGCATCAAATCGCTGAAAGCCTGGCTGAACCTGTGAGCCAGATTATCGAAGCCGTGAAAGCAGCTTTGGAACATACCGCGCCAGAATTGGCTGCGGATATTGTTGATAAGGGCATTGTGCTGACCGGTGGTGGTGCTTTGCTGACAAATATGGATTATGTCCTGCGCTACGCGACAGGCTTGCCGGTATCGATTGCCGACGGGCCGTTATCTTGTGTGGCCTTGGGAACGGGACGCGCCTTGGAGGAGATGAAAAAACTCCGCCATGTGCTGACGACTATGTATTAACTTGGGTATTAACTTGGGTATTAACTTGGGTATTAAGACCAGTTTCTGAGAATATTTCTCGGAACTGTTGAAAACGGCGACCTCCGGTGCCATATAAAAGTGGTATTAATTTCAGGCCGTTAGACGATACGGAGACGCATTTTGGAACAGCGCCCTAGCGCTCTATTACGCATTGCAGCACCGCTGAAGAGTTTGGTTCAGCGCTTTATGTATCTTGGACTGATTGCTGCGGCTTTCGGTCTGATGCTGCTTGGCAAGGTTGATGCTGTGCTGGTCGATCGCGTGCGCGCCGAAGTGACGGATGCTGTCGCGCCGATCCTAGAAGCGTTTTCACGTCCGGTTGCCACCGTATCCGAAGGCATTCAAAACTTTCAGGAATTGCGCGTTATCAGAGATGAAAATGCCAAACTTAAACAGGAAAATGCCCGGCTGATGCAATGGCAGACCGTTGCCCGTAAATTGCAGTCGGAGAATGTCGCGCTGCATCAATTGCTGGGTGTTGTGCATGACAAAAGTGCAAAATATGTCACTGCCCGGGTCATTGCCGGCTCTGCTGGTGCATTGTCGAATATGCTGATAGTTAATTCGGGTAAATATGACGGCGTGCGCAAAGGGCAGGCTGTGATCAGTGATCGCGGCATCATTGGCCGTATATCAGAAGTTTCCAATCGCTCAGCCCGTGTGCTGTTGCTGACAGATATTAATTCCCGCGTACCGGTGCTGATCGAAAGCAATCGCACCCGGGCGATTATGGCGGGTGGCAATACAGCGCGTACCAAACTTATTCATCTCCCGCCGGGAGCTCGGGTGACACCAAGTGATCGTATTATTACGTCTGGTCACGGCGGTGCCTTTCCGTCAGGCCTGCCGGTCGGCGTCGTTGCCTCGGTCAGCGATGGTGGTATCGAAGTTCAGCTTTTTACCGATTTTTCTCGACTTGAATATGTTCGCATTGCTGATTTTGGCTTAACTGGATTAGTCGATATGAGCGTGCAAAAGCCGACTTCTAAAAGCAAGGGTGGCGGTAAGTCCGTTAAGAAATGAGCATCGCCGTTTGGCAAAAACTTGATTATATGGCGCGGTCATTCACGCCATTTGGATTGAGCCTTCTTCTCGTTATCCTAAGTGTCGTGCCAACACATATTCCGGGTTACGCTCAAATAGCACCGATCTTGGCGCTGGTCTCGATTTATCACTGGGCAATTTATCGGCCTAATTTATTGCCGTTGTTTTCAGTTTTTATTCTGGGGTTATTGCAGGATCTCCTCACCGGAACGCCGGTTGGCTTGTACATCCTGGTATTTCTGACCGTCTACGGTATCGTGCTTTCTCAGCGGAGATTTTTCGCCGGCAAATCCTTCACCGTCTATTGGATCGGTTTTGCAGTGGTCTCTCTGGTCGCGTCGGTTGAAAGTTGGGTGCTGGCTTCCGCCTGGAATTTGGCTCTCATAGATTTTAATGCCGTGACTTTCCAATATTTGTTATCATTGGGCGTATTCCCCATCGTTGCGTGGATTTTTTTGCGCTGGCAACAAGCCTTTTTGCAGCAGGATTAATATCGGGAATCTAGAATGCATCGAGACGGTGACAGATATAGAACTTTTTCCAGGCGTTCGATCGTCTTGTTCGGCGGCAAAGTCGTTTTGTTGTCGGGCTTGGTCGGTCGCATGTATTACCTGCAAGTTATCGAAGCAGAAAAATACAAGACTCTGGCCGATGAAAATCGCATTAGCCTGAAATTACTGGCACCGAAGCGGGGGCGTATTTTGGACCGCTTTGGTCGGCCGATGGCTGTTAATCAGCAAAATTATCGTGTTCTGCTGATCCCTGAGAATACCAAAGACATCGCGCATACTTTGGCGCAGCTCGGTAAAGTCATTCCGGTTGATGATCATGATTTGGTCCGGGTGAAGCGCGAGATAAAACGTCGACGCCGGTTCCTACCTATTATTCTACGCGAGAATATGAAGTGGAATGATGTGGCGCGTATCGAAGTTAATACAGCCGAAATACCAGGCATTGTGATCGATGTTGGCGAAACTCGCTTTTATCCGGATGGCGATCATGCAGCCTCGGTTTTGGGATATGTGTCCGGTGTTTCGGAAAAAGATCTGACCGGTGACCCCTTGCTCGAATTGCCCGGCTTTCGGATTGGCAAAGCGGGTATGGAGAAAGTTCATGATCTGGCGCTGCGTGGCAAAAGCGGCACAAGTCAGGTTGAGGTTAACGCGTTTGGTCGCCAAATCCGGGAATTGGAGCGCCGGGAGGGATTGCCAGGGGCGGAAACTTGGCTGACCATTGATATGGAGCTGCAAAAATTTGTCGCGACGCGATTGGGAAATGAAGCCGCTTCAGCTGTTGTCATGGATGTGCATACCGGAGAGGTTCTCTCTCTGGTGTCGACCCCAAGCTTTGATCCAAACATATTTAACCGCGGGCTGTCGCGATCAGAATGGAAAGAGCTAGCATCCAACCCGCGCACACCGCTCAACAACAAAGCAATCGCCGGACAATATGCGCCAGGCTCAACTTTTAAAATGGTTGTTGCATTGGCCGCGCTTGAGAAAGGCATCGTAACACCAAAAACCAGACATTTTTGTAGCGGTGAGATTGAGCTTGGCGATTCAACTTTTCACTGCTGGAAAAAGCGCGGGCACGGTTCGATGGATTTGGTGTCTGCTATTACCCAATCCTGCGACGTTTACTTTTATGAAATTGCCAAGCGGACCGGTATCGACCGAATTTCTGCGATGGCGCGCCGTTTGGGGCTTGGCCAAATTTTGGATATCGAATTGTCCGGCGAACGCAAGGGCTTGATGCCGACCCGAGCGTGGAAGAAAAAGGTCAAGCGGGTGTCCTGGCAACAGGGTGAAACTTTGCTGGCGGGAATTGGCCAAGGTTTCATTTTGACGACTCCCCTGCAATTGGCCGTCATGACGTCACGTCTGGTCAATGGCGGTAAAGCTGTTAAGCCTCATTTAACGCGCCATGTTGTGCCTTTTGATGCGGTTGAGCCACCGCTCCCTGTCTATCCAGAATTTGCTTCGATCGGCATTCACCCGCCGCATCTCGATTTGGTCAAAAAAGCGATGGCAGCAGTGCCAAACTCGCCCTATGGAACCGCCTACCGGTCACGCATAAAAGAAGCTGGATTTAAGTTTGGTGGTAAAACGGGAACTGTTCAGGTTCGACGAATTTCGAAGGCAGAGCGCGAAGTTGGCGTTAAAAAGAATAAAGATCTTGAATGGCGGGAGCGAGATCACGCTCTCTTCGTCGGCTACGCTCCGGTCCAGGCACCACGCTATGCAGTTTCGGTCGTTGTTGAACATGGCGGTGGTGGATCGTCAACGGCTGCGCCGATTGCCAAAGATATTCTTTTAGAAGTTCAGCGCCGCGATCCATCCAGAGGTCAATCTGCGGGCCGGTCTCAGGATCAGGCAAAAAAGCCGTCATCAAAGTCGGCGAAGAAGGGGTAGGGCGTTATGGCACTGTCTCCCTTTGGCCAATCAGATATGAGCATTGGTCAGCGTCTTTGGCAAATTAACTGGTCTTTTGTTTTATTGATCAGCGTCACGGCATCGGTGGGTTTTGGCATGTTGTATTCCGCAGCCAATGGAAATCTTGACCCCTGGGCTTCGCGTCAAATGATCCGCTTTGGGGCTGGTGTCGGCCTCATGTTGGTTGTGGCGGTTATCGATATCCATGTTTGGCTACGTTACGCCTATGCGATTTACGCTCTTTCGCTGGCGTTATTAGTGGTCGTTGAATTTAGTGGCTCGATCGGTATGGGCGCCCAGCGTTGGATTGATTTGGGCGTGTTTACGATCCAGCCTTCAGAAATTATGAAAGTATCGATCATATTACTTCTGGCGCGCTATTTTTATGCCAGCCGAATGGAGGATGTCGGACGCATATCTCACATTCTGATGCCCCTTATTTTGATGGCCGTGCCAGCTATTCTGGTGATGCGACAGCCAGACCTCGGCACCACCATATTGATGGTGGCAACCGGTATCGCCATGCTGTTTTTGGTGGGCGTGCGAATTTGGGTTTTCGTTGCTGGAGCCTTGGCAACAATTGCTGCGGTGATACCACTTTGGCAATTTGTTTTGCTCGATTATCAAAAAAAGCGCCTGCTCACCTTTATTGACCCAGAAAAAGATCCTCTTGGGGCCGGTTATCACATTCTTCAATCCAAAATCGCGCTTGGCTCTGGTGGCTTGTTTGGCAAAGGCTTTCTGGAAGGCTCACAAAGTCACCTGAGCTTCCTGCCAGAGAAGCAAACCGATTTTATTTTTACCATGTTGGCAGAAGAGTTTGGCCTCGTCGGTGGTTTGGTGCTGATCGGCCTTTATATGCTCCTGCTGATCTATGCCTTTGCTATCTCGCTGCGCTGCCGCTCTCAGTTTGGCCGCCTGATGGGCATGGGCGTTTCAACATCCTTCTTCCTCAACATTTTCGTCAATATTGCGATGGTGATGGGGGTTGTTCCTGTGGTCGGGATGCCGCTTCCGCTGATATCTTATGGTGGCACGGCAATGCTTACGCTGATGTTCAGTTTTGGGCTGTTGTTGAACGTTTACGTCCACCGCGATGTGCAAATCGGCCCCGGCGCTGCCGACGGAAATTAGCGGCGTAAGCTAATTTATCTGTAGGAGCTTCTTAAAATATCAACTCCCCAAAAAATGCAAATAAAAGTAGTAAATAATAATAAATTACTAATAAATATTGCAATTATAAACGATATAATTTAATTTATCCGTAAGAGTACTATTTATGAGGTTAAATTGAAGCCAGTAAAAGTATTTGGAGCGGAGAATTGCAGGAAATTTCCTTTTCTATCGAGTTTACGAGGCACCCGATAAACCCTGGGAAATTGAGTGAAAATTTAAGATCACTCAACCAGAAGTTATTGAACGATTGTGATTTTAGTAAGCTTGATCAGTCAAAGTCTAACCGTGGGGGGAAGAAGTATCAGGACCTCGTCGATTTGCTGACTGGAAATATTGTCGAGTCGGTTGTTGAAGGGTTTTTTGAATCCATGAAATCATGGCTTGAAACACGTAATCGAGCGTCATTTCAGCTCGAAATTGATGGCTGGAAGATTACTTCAAAAAATATTAGTAAGAAAACTGCAGCAACTTTGACCAAAGAATTTTTAGACCTTCGCAAAAATGAAGTTAAAAAAAGGCAAAATGGCTGGGTGCCCGTGGTGGATCGCAAAAAACCTAAACCCAAACCTATGCCGATTAGTAAAGGAATTACTCCTGAAACGACCTTGGTTGTTGGACTTGGGGCCGATGAGTGGCCTAAGAACAAAAATCTCGATGATTCGCCCGCATTTGGCAGATCGGCTGAGGGTATTCGCGACTATATTCTAGATGAGGATGCTTTTGGTATTCCATCAGATAACTGCCTCTGGTTGTTCAATGTTAGTTTCACAGCTTCTCGCATAGATGAAGAGATTAATGATTTCTTGCATCAGCGAATTGATGCTGTTCGCAGTACCACCAAACCGATAACTGACATAATTCTTTATTATGTCGGGCATGGATTTTTCCATTCGGAAGGGCTATATTTTCTTTCTATAAAAGGCACCCCAGATCGTAACCCTCAAATGAATAGTCTTGAGGTGGGAGCATTGCATAACACGCTAAGTTCCTGCGCGGGTGGTCTTCGGCGTTATTTAATTGTTGATGCCTGTTACTCGGGTGCCACAGGAGACGTTGTTCAAGACATGGGCGTTCCGTCGGAAAAGTTAAAAAATTTGCCCGATAGAGGGACTGTAATATTTAGCGCGACTGACAGTGATCAGCGGGCAGTTATACCAGAGGGCGCAAATATGACGCTCTTTACGAGTGCGTTGCTAAAGGTTTTGCGGGATGGTGATACATCTAAACCCAAAACTTTTTGCATTGAGGATCTCTCTGAATCTGTATTAATGTTTGGTCGCGATCTATTTGGTGGTGACTTCCAGGCCCCCCAAGTTGCAACTTCCAGCGGCAACTCCGATTTGGCAAAGTTTCCGTTGATCAGAAATGTTGGATTTTCAAAAACCAAAAAGTGGCGCCCAAATTGGAGCGCTTCAAGATCTCCGATGGACAGTGATTCTGACACTCCTAATGCCAAGGAAGGCGAGGCGCCAATTAGTGAAGAAATTATCACAAGTTCAAGTATTGCCTCTGAATCTGAAACTTGGCTCAGCTATCTGACTAGATATTTTCAAGTAGACCATTACCGATATCACGGATTTATGCGGGCAGAGTGGAGGTTGTTCACTGACAACGAGCGGAATGATATAGTGAGAGCCGGAAATGCCCGCCGTAATGCATGGATTTGGATGGGAATTTCGTTGTTGATTCTGGCTCTGGTTATTGGCGTACCTTTTGTGAGAGGAGAAAATGAAGCACCATCGATGTTATGGAATCTTGGATTTGCACTTTCGCTACTTTTTTTTGTAGTTGGCATTATTAACGTATTAATTGGAAGGTTATTTGGCGACGAAGTTTTGTTTCTGCAAACCAGCGGAACTCACAAAGATGTGACGGCGCATCCAAAGGTGACCGACCTCAGGACCACTAAAGCATGGGCAATTATTTTTAATCTGGATGTTTTTAAGACAAGTTTTGTAATCGGGACGTTCGTCCATTTGATTACCGTTTTTCTTGTACTTCTGGTTTTACGCAAATATACAGAATTATCTCCGGTGGCGTGGATATTCCGAGCCTGGTTTTAGGCCGGCATCGTTATAAAGCAAATCACCTTTTGCGGTTAATTGTCCAGGTACCCTCACAATCGCCCTCGCCACCAACGATGATCGTGCCGCTGCCTTTGCCAGATTTCCAATCAGTAATTTTCCCACTGATTTCGCCTAATACATAAGTTCCGGTGCCATAACCGCTGAGCGTGCCATCTTTTTCAATCTGCCCCATTATGTGGAGTGCATCAGCGCCAGCATCCAGGACACCAATGAATTTACCATTCTTGACCTCGACGTTATGAGCATATGCACTGGCAGGTTCACATATAACATCCATCGTCCAAATCCCGTTAAGCGCCGCTAAATTTCCCCGTAAAGCTTTAACCGGTTCTGGTGTTACTATTTTTGCAATTTTGGTTTGGACTTTTGCAGGCTGCGGCTTTTTAACAGTTGTCTTTGCTTTCGCGGCATTGGCCGTACTGCAAAGTTTAACAATCTCGCCTTTTGTCAAACCTGCATCGATGAACTTAATGACTTTATCTTGCGTGCATATGCCAAACAATCCAGCCTGAGCATTACCCTGAGCCAAATCAAACCATAGGGTTAGCGTGAAGACAACGAGTGCGATAGGGAGGGTAATTTTTTTCACAATACGCCAATCTCAGACTTAATTGAATAGTTGGCCAAAAATACGCTAAAAAATGGAACAAAGATACCGCGTAATTTGAATAGGGATTAACGTCCGGCAGTCGATAGAATATTGCCAATTTCTTAGTTTGTTATGCGATTAATACTCGCGCTAGAATGCAGAAAACTGTCTAGGGGACAAAATGGCAGATCGAGGAACCACGCAGAGCCTGAAGAAAGGGCTCATCGTGCTAAAGGCGTTGAATGAGAAGGATGATATTTCCGTTCTGATGCTCCATCAGAAGACCGGGATTCCTCGCCCTACTCTATATCGCTTGCTCAATACCTTAAAAGAGCTTGGTTACGTGACGACGGGTCCCAAGGGCGATACCTATCAGTTAACCATCCTTGTCCGGGCGCTGAGTGAAGGCTATAGCGATGAAGCGTGGGTGACGGAGATCGCCTCGCCCATTTTGGAGGAACTCGGCGATGAAGTGATCTGGCCACTTGATATCGGCTCGCTTGATCGCGATGCCATGATTGTCCGGGAAACCACTCACCAGACAAGCCCGCTATCGCTGGAGCGGGGTTATAGCGGTCGGCGGGGCTATCCTGGTTATCGGGTTCCGATATTAGCGACGGCAATGGGAAAGGCTTATTTGGCGTTTAGTTCCAAGGAAAAACGCGAGTCTATTTTGGATGTCCTAAGATCGCCAGACTCGGATGAACGTAAAGCGGCTTCGAAAGTCGATGATTTAAAAAAAGAATTCGCCCAAATACGTCGGCGTGGATATGGCGTCAGAGAAGGTGGGCTTATCCCCAAAACAGGTTCCATCGCTGTGCCGATAATTATTGAAGGTGAGCCGCT
>Ga0233428_1000900_pt1 | contig 36140 bp, 34 predicted proteins | sample SI_118_April2016_4_FD_179890 | JGI IMG/M metagenome (GOLD analysis project Ga0233428, IMG submission 179890) | Seawater microbial communities from Saanich Inlet, British Columbia, Canada - SI_118_April2016_120_MG | ecosystem: Environmental > Aquatic > Marine > Inlet | place: Canada: British... | reverse complement strand
GTATTGGTTCTGCTTATAGCATGGGTGCGGTACTTATGGCTGCAGGGACAAAGGGAAAGAGGTATAGTTTGCCACATACAAGGATAATGTTGCATCAGCCATGGGGAGGAACTACGGGGACGGCAACTGATATAAGCATTCAGGCAGAAGAGATAATGTTTATGAAGAAAAGTCTTAATGAAATACTGGTAAAGCACAGCGGTCAGCCAATTGAGAAAATAGAAAAAGACTTTGACAGAGATTTCTATATGTCTTCACAGGAGGCAAAGGAATACGGGATCGTGGATGAGGTTATTGCGTCTCTGGATGACAAAAAGAAAGATAAAAATTAGGGCAATACTGATTTTGTGTTAAGACTTCCTTTGAAGGTATACGTGTAGATTATTTCTTAATAGTTTTGTTTGCTATCGTAATAATTTCGTTAACGATATCTTCACAGGAAACGTAAGATGTGTTTATTGTATAGTCCGCTGCATTTTTGTAAGCATGCTCCCGTTGCTCAATCAAATGTTTGATTTCATCAAGAGGTTTTTTGTCGGTTAAAGAAGGCCTTTGTTGTGTTGTTTTCTCATCTTGTCCTATGCGATTATGAATGATTTCCGGAGTTGCTTCCAGAAGAACAAGGAACCCGTTATCTTTTAAGTTTCTCACATTATCGCCTTTAAGGACAGCTCCTCCTCCTGCTGATATTACTTTATTGTCCGCCTTGCTTAATTCTGCAATGGTGCCTGCCTCAATCTTACGAAAACCTTCCTCCCCATCTTCTTCGAATATACTTTTAATCGTTTTCTCTGTAGAAATCTCAATCTGTTTATCTGAATCAATAAAATCCCTTTCCAGACGTTTTGCCAGAAGCCTACCAACCGTACTCTTTCCGGTACCCCTGAAACCGATTAAGACGATGTTCATAGCATTTCCTTTACCACTTTAGTCATTAATTCTATTGGTGCGTCAATATTTGTCCAGAGCCTGAACTGCTCTGCTGCTTGGTTTATGAACATTGAGAGGCCATTAACCGTGTGGCACCCATTTTCATTTGCTTCCCGAAGAAGCCTGGTTTCTATCGGGTTGTAAACGGCATCAAAAACTATCATACCTTCTTTTAATATGTCTTTAGAAACCGGTGTTTGATCGACATTCGGAAACATACCGATAGATGTAGTATTTATGAGGATATCAGAATCGATTTGGTGGATCTCTTCGAAGCTTTCAAATTTACACTTGACGTCGTGAGACAGTTTTTCAGCGCGTTCAATGGTGCGATTGAAAATGGTTATATCGCAACCTTTCTCTTTTAGCCCAAAGGCTATTGCTCGCGCCGCACCGCCTGCACCTATAATAGATACTTTTTTATTATTAAGTGTTTCATCGGTTTCTTTTAGACTACATTCCAGTCCAATTACGGCGGCCATGCAGTCAGTGTTGTAGCCAGTCAATTTTCCATTTCGGTTTACTATAGTATTAATTGCTCCAATTCTTCTAGCATTAGGATCAAGATCATCCAGAAGCGGTAGAACACTCTCTTTATGAGGAATGGTAACGCTGAAACCCTGAAAATCTATTTCCCTACATTCTTTCATGAAGGTGTCAATATTTGCAATCTTCAGTGGAACATAGACGTTATTAAGCCCTTTTTCAGTAAAGGCGGCATTATGGATGGCAGGGCTCATGCTGTGAGAAACCGGATTCCCAATAATGCCATACAGTTTTGTCTCCTTGTTTATATCTTTAAAGTGATATATTTTGGAGAGTTCGTCTGCTGTTAACTGTCCGGGTGCTGATTCTTTACCTTTTTCGAGAGAAGCGAATGTCAGGAACCCACCAAACTTGCCTGTAAGTATACGGCTTATGTATCCCAATTCTCCCATGCAGAAAGATATGGTTGGTATATTTGTAGACTGTAAAAGCTCAAATATCCTGATATTATCGGTAATGTCATTTGCGTGAGTTACTATTTTTACGATATCAGGTTTCTGTTGGCAAATCTCATCATATATTTTGCTTAAGTCGTGAGGTGTCTCTTTGAAATTATGATGTGAAATAATTATCTTACTACTGTTTCGTCTGGTAATTTGCTTGATTGAATCGTATTCAACGTCAACATAATCTACTCCCAGATCTATGGCCTTTTGTAACAGGCGTAACCTGTCCTGCTCACTTCCATTAAATTTGCCACCTTCCCTTACAGGCCTGTTTGTAATTATTACGGGTTTGATTTTACGCTTTAATGATTCCTCAATGCATGCTTCCGCGTTCTGTAATTCAGGGATATAGTCAATACGTAATTCTACTATATCCGCATATTTGGAAGCTGATAACATTTCCAAAACAGTGTCTTCAGCTCTTTTGGCCGTGATTGGGATGCAAATCATATTTATATAAAATGTTTGTATTAAGAATTAGTTGATTATTATATTGTATACTTTAAAATAGTCAATCTTATGTATGGTATAAATTTAAAAGCGGGAGAGTTGTAATGGATGTAAGTGAAGTAATACGAACACGAAGGAGCATAAGAAAATTTAAGCCAGATACAATTTCTGATGAAAAGATTAAGCTTTTACTTGAAAGTGCCAGATTCGCGCCATCGGGGACAAACACACAGCCTTGGCGGTTTATAGTGGTTAAGGATGATGATACAAAAACAAAGTTACAGAAGGCGGCACATAATCAAAGACACGTTAAACGTGCTCCTGTGATAATAGTCTGCTGTGCAGATCTGAAGGCATTTAAGGAATTTCCGGTAAGGGTGGATGAACTTATAGAATCAGGTGCGCTTCCTGAGAGGACTAGGGATGTATTTATACCTTACCTTAAGAAAGGTATGGATACTGTTACAAAGGATGCTCTTATGGTTGCTGCAGCGGCAAATGTTGCTATCGCCGTTGAACATATTGTATTGCAGGCTGTGGAGATAGGCCTTGGTACCTGTTGGGTAAGGTGGTATGAAGATAAAGAAGTAAAAGAGATTCTTGATATTCCGGATCATATTGAGGTAATGGCCATTTTACCGGTTGGAATCCCTGATGAGGACCCGTCTCCCAGGCCGAGGTTAAGTTTGGATAAAATAGTATTTAGTGAGAAGTATGGGGACAAGTATACTTAACCAGAACGAGTTCGTATAATAATATTGGCGGATTTAGGAATCGCGAATTGAGGAACTTCTTTAATCCTTTAATCCCTGGATTCCCCCTAATTCTTAAATTTTAATTTATATATGAATGCTATAGCGTTAGAGAGCGATAAGACAAAGCGTTTTTTCAATGACAGGTATATCTGGTTGCTCCTGATAATTTCTCTTTCAGTGAGAATATACTTGAGTATTTTTACCTATGTCGTAAAGAATGATAGTGTCGCCTTCATGCAAAATGCAAAGTATTTTGCTAGTGGTGACTTTGCGAGAGGATTAGGCCACGACTATCATCCCTTATATTCATTAATTATGGCGGTGCTGTACAAGGTTGTTCCAAACATGGAATTGTCCGGTACGATTATATCTGTTCTTTTTGGTACATTAACGGTAATTGTATTTTATCTAATTGGTAAAAGAGTTTTTGATCGGAAGGTCTCGTTTGTCTCTGCTATTGTTTTGGCCTTCCATCCTTATGCCGTCAGATTTTCTGCAGACATAATATCTGACTCTACTTATTTCTTTTTCTTCATATCAGCACTAGGTTTAGGTTATTTTGCAATAACAAACAGGAAGCTCTTTTTGTTTGTGCTGACAGGGGTATGTTCTGCACTTGCCTACCTTACGCGTCCCGAAGGAATTGGGATTATTATCATAGTCGCCTTTTGGTGTGTACTGAAAGATTTCGTCAAGATTAAGGTATTATGGAAAGAGAAACTGGTGTCAATCTTGATCCTGGTTGTTTCATTTCTTGCTTTTTCAATGCCGTATCTTGTTTTCATCGAAAAAGAGACAGGCTCATGGTCACTTACAAAGAAAAAGAAAGTATCTAATTTGGCAGGGCTCGGAAAAGTGTTAGCGACTCTAAAAAGTGATAGATCGGTTAAGAAAGAGAGTGATAAGGAAAAGGAAGTGTCTGGTCTGGTAGAGTCCGAAAAAGTATTAGTGACTCCAGGAAATGATAGGTCAGTCGAAGAAGACAATAATGAGAAAAAGGGTGTATCTGATTTGGCAGTGCCTGGCAAAGTGTTGGATACCTTAAAAGGTGATAGATTAGTTAAAGAAGGTAGTGATAAAAAAAAGAGTTATTGGAGAGATATTATTAAACAAATGACTGCCAGAAAGTCAAATTTTAAAATACATATGAATGGCATATTGCATGTTATTAAAAAGTACGTTAGCACATTTCACCCATTCTTGTTTATATTCCTTATAATTGGTGTGATAAATTGGACAAGAATAGGCAAAAAGAGGTTTTTTGGCATTTATGTAACCTCAACTATTTTGTTCTACCTGATTATACTGTACAGATTAAACCTGACCCATTTAGGCCATGGTGACAATATTTATCAGTATCCCAGTAGAAGGCATTTGATGCCACTGGTCATTCCGGCCGTCTTCTTTGTGGGATTAGGGCTTTATGAGGTTGGAGCGTGGACACATAAAAAATTTCATAATTGTAATTTGATAGTTGGTTTCAAAGAGTTATTAAAAAGTACGTGGAAAGTTCAGCTAATTGTATTAATGATTGTTATCAGTGTCCTATTACCAAAAACGTTAAAGCCTCAGCGTTTTGATAAATATGGAATCAAGGTAGTAGGTCAATGGATTAGAACCAATTCCCATAAATCATCACCTGCTATTTTAAGCGGATCTTTAAGAAATACGTATTATTCTGGGGGGAAGCATTTTCAGGTAGAAAATATAAATGGAGCGCTCATTTATGCCAGAGCAAAGAACGTAGATTACATATTAATTACGTATAAAGAATATATGGTTATAGAAAAAGAACTATTGCAATATGTAAGGGATAAGAAAATAGAGTTAGCATATAAATATCCAGAAGAAAAACATTTAAATAAACGTAGCGTATTTTTATACAAGGTTTTGTATTAGTAGTTGCTTAGCCTATAAGTACAATATGTAGTATGTTAGACAAAAAAACTCTTGACAAATAAGAGTTTTTTTTTAGAATCAGTGTTCATTGCATGAACGATCCGGGACTAGCCGTTTAGGTGATATTAATGAGAGAAGAAACTGGCAATTTGGATGTAAGGGAATTGGAGATTTTGGAGAGGCTTGAAAACAACGGCCACCTGACACAAAGGGAACTCTCCAAAGAAGTTGGTATAGCACTGGGACTGGTGAACCATCTCTTAAAAAAAATGGTTACAAAGGGCTGGATTAAGATAAAGAATATTGATGCTAAGAAAATAAGATATTTAATTACTCCAGAAGGTGCCAGAGAGAAGTCTTCTCTACTGTACAAAAGGGTAGAGAGTACGATTCATTTCTATTTAGAGGCGAAAAGGGTAATAAAAGATAAAATTATACATTTAAAAAATGAAGGTATAGAAGATGTTTCAATATACGGGGTAAACCATATATCAGAAGTTTTGTTCATAGTACTGAAAGAGCTGGGTCTGGAATTGGCCTCTGTAGTTGAAGCAAAAAAAGAGGGTGAAGAGTGGTTTGGCTATAACGTTATAGGGATGGAAGAGTTTGCTGAAAACAAAGATAGTATTTTGATCTTTGCCTCTTTTGATCAAAGTGAGATAGATCGTTTTTGTAAAGAATATGAAGGTGTAAAGGTTGTTGTTCTTAGAGAGTAAAAAATAGCCGGAAAATTAGCGTAAGCTGTTGTGCAATTGGGTGTTATACGTTTTTCTGTGTGTAACTGAGAGGGGATCGGTCTGCATATAACAAAAAAGAACTATTGCTGGGCTCGTTATTTTAGCAAGAAGGTAATTAGTATAAAAGATGATATTTGACAGGACAAAATTAAAGATTAAATCATTAAAAGAAAGAAACCATGACATTGGTTTAAATAGTATTCAAAGACTTGAAAATAAAAAATACTACAATGACTCTCTAAAAGAAGTCGCCTTGCGTATTGTGGCAGCTATGAAAAAAGGGAAAGGAATAATTTTAATGATGGGTGCGCACACTATAAGGTCGGGAGTTCAGCGCTACCTTATAGACTTGATGGAAAAAGGTTACATCTCATGTATAGCTATGAACGGTGGTGGTATGATTCATGATTTTGAATTTGCTCTTATTGGTGCAACAACAGAGAAAGTTGCAAGGTATATAAATGAGGGACAATTTGGGTTGTGGAGGGAGACAGGCCAGATAAATGATATTATTAATTCAGCTTTTAAACAGGATGGACTAGGTATGGGAGAGGCCATAGGTCAGACTATTCAAGAAGGCAAATTCCCACACAAAGATATTAGCATTTTAGCGGCATGCTACCGCTTAAACATTCCGGCGACTATTCATGTAGGTATTGGTTATGATATTATACATGAGCATCCAAATTGTGATGGTGCTGCTACAGGAGAGACATCATATCGTGACTTCTTACGGTTAACGAAAAGTGTGAAGGAAATAGAAGGTGGTGTACTGATGAATTTTGGCAGTGCTGTAATGGCTCCCGAAGTCTTTTTAAAAGCACTTAGTATGGCAAGGAACGTTGCACACCAGGAAGGTCGAGAGATTAAGCATTTTACTACCCTGGTTTGTGATCTCCATGATCTTCCCAGCAATTTTAAAAACGAGCCATCTAAAGATAGTGCGGCCTACTATTTCAGACCATGGAAAACTATGCTTGTAAGAACAGTGGCAGATGGAGGAGAAAGCTATTACGTTAAGGGGAGACATTCTGATACCATTCCTGCATTATGGACAGCCATAAATGATGCTGAGAACAGACTGAAGGATTCGTTTTGACACAGATTCTAGAAATTTCAAGAAATAAATATTTTTTTATCTGCAGTTGTCAGTGTAAATCTGTGTCCCATTAAAAATCCTTCCAATGAAAATTCTTGACATTGACAAACTTTCTCAAGCGCTCAATGATCTGAGGTCCAATGGAAGAAAGATTGTCCATTGCCACGGATGCTTCGATCTCATGCATCCGGGTCATATCAAGTACTTTCAGGCTTCCAAAGAAATGGGAGATATTCTCGTTGTGACGGTTACTCCTGATATCTATGTTGATAAAGGCCCGAACAGGCCGGTGTTTAATCAAAGCCTGAGGGTAGAATCCATAGCGGCCCTAGAGTGTGTAGATTATGCTGCTATAAATAAATGGCCAACGGCAGAGGAAACGCTCAGATTACTGAGACCGGATATATATGTTAAGGGTCAGGAATTTGAGAAATTAGAAGACAAAACAGGTAAAATTCAGAAAGAACATAAAGTACTGGAAGAAATAGGTGCAGAGATGAGGTTTACACAAGAAATAGTCTTTTCTTCTACTGAATTATTGAATAAACATTTTTAATCTGTAGATGGAACAGGAAATTAAAAACAAAATATTTTTACTAGAAGAACTCGTAGAGAGGGTAAAAACCCTGCAGGGTGAAGGGAAAACAATAGTTCAGAGTCACGGGATCTTTGACCTTGTTCATCCTGGTATTATAAAACATCTAAACTCTGCCAAGTCACAAGGTGATGTTCTTATTGTTACTGTAGTTAGGAGCAAAGATGTGAAAAGGGGGAGCGGCAGGCCTATATTCCCTGAAGATCTCAGAGTGGAAAACGTGGCATCTTTAGCAATGGTTGACTATGTTTGTCTTGTAGATGAGGATACTCCTTTCGAATGTGTGCAGAGAATAAAACCGAATGTGTTTGCTAAAGGTCAGGCATATAAAGAACGTGATCGTAAAATTCATGAGAATATTTATAATGAAGAAAAGGAATTATATTTTGGAAAGAGCACTATTTATGAGACAGATGGATTTCATTTCAGTTCATCACAAATAATTAATAATTTCCTGAATTTATATCCTGAAGAAACAAAAGAATATCTGAAGGAAATTTCTAATAAGTATAGTTTTCAATATATTTTAGACCAACTCAATGATCTGAAAAATCTGAAAGTACTACTTATCGGAGACGGTATATTAGATGAATATCACTATGTTTCAACGATGGGTAAATCAGCCAAAACAAATGTTATAGTCAATAAATACATGGAACATGAGGTATTTGCGGGAGGTGCGTTTGCTATCGCAAATCATGTGGCAAGCATATGTGACAAAATCCATTTAGTGACCTTGCTGGGCGATAGTGATTCAAAAGAAGGCTTCATTAAGCATAACCTTAAGCCGTCTGTGTCGTCGAAGTTTTTTTACAGGGATGACGGTCCAACCATCGTCAAGAAAAGATATGTTCATCGATACCTTAACCAGAAATTATTTGAAATTAACTACCTGAATGATGTTTTAATTAATGATGACATTGAAAGAGAAGTAATTAAATACTTAGAATCAGAAGTGCCTAAATATGATCTTGTCTTGATATCAGATTTTGGACATGGATTTATTACTAAAAACATATTTGAAGTTATTGCCGGCTCTTCAGTAATGTTTGGTGTTAATACACAGACTAACGGGGCTAATATCGGTTATAATCTGATTACCAAATATCATAATCCAAATTATGTATGTTTAGATGAGTCAGAGGCCAGGTTGGCAGTTCAGGAGAAATTTGCAAATCTAGAGGATGTTCTAAAGATACTCACGAAATCTTTGGATCCTGAATATCTTATAGTAACAATGGGTAAGAAAGGATCAATAGGCATAAACAGGAAAAATGAAATAAACAGAACTCCTGTATTCTCTTCAAAGGTTATTGATACGGTGGGTGCCGGAGATGCTTTCTTTGCTTATACGGCGCCATGTTTCGCAAGCAGGCTTCCTCTGGACCTTGTTTCTTTTATTGGAAATATAGTAGGTGCACTGGCAGTTCAGATAGTTGGTAACAAAAGATCTATTGAAAAGTATGAGGTTCTTGAATTTATTCATACCATTTTGAAATGATGGATATTGATTAACTTAGAATACATATCCGTAACTGAAAAAATAGAGGACAGATGATGCCGGCCAGGTATAATGCTTAAGAAAAATAAATTCATAAGACAAACTAAGATATAGTACCTCTCTTAGTTTGTCTTATTGTAAATCAGATTATAAGAACAATGGAAAAACTTGCGGAAGACTATTATAAAAATATTTTGTCCTTGATTGGTGCTGTCAGGGTTACGGACAAAGAGGGGAAAGTGTTGGAATTCTATCATGGAATCAAGGTGGCAGGTAATCTCATATTATCCCACTCTGATCACAAGATGATGTTCATAGGTAATGGGGCTAGCGCCTCTATATCAAGCCATATGGCAACCGATTTTTGGAAGAATGGAAGGATAGAGGCGCTGGCCTTTAATGATAGTTCGTTGCTGACATGCATCAGCAACGATTATGGATATGAACATGTATTTGAGAAGCCAATTGAAATGTTTGCGAAGAGAGAAGACATAGTATTTGCAATCAGCAGTTCAGGAGAATCAAAAAATATTGTAAGGGGTGTCAATGCAGCAAGGCTAAAAGAGTGCAGTGTCATAACCTTATCAGGTTTTAAAGACGATAACATATTGAGTACCCTGGGTGACATTAACTTTTATATTCCTTCGCGGAAGTACGGACTTGTTGAAGTAATACATCATTCTATTTGTCACTGTATTTTAGATACAATTGTTAGTTATAGAGAAGGACAAGTTAAAGAGTGGATAAATATAAAATAGACAGCCATAAGCTTATGTACCATGTTCCAAGGGTTAATGATTGGTTAAAAGGAGAAACAGTTTACCCTATATACATGGAGGTGAGTCCTTCAGGGGCTTGTAATCACAGGTGTTTATATTGCGGCCTTGATTTCATGGGTTATAAACCGAATTATTTGAACACTGAGATCTTAAAGGAACGGCTATCAGAATTAGGGAACTTAGGTTTGAAAAGTATTATGTATGCCGGTGAAGGAGAACCTTTCCTGCATCCGGATATGGTGCCCATAATTGAACATACAAAAGAATCCGGAATTGATGTTGCATTAACAACAAATGGTGTACTGTTACGAAAAGATAAAGTTGAAAGGGTCTTAATTAACACCGAGTGGATTAAGGTGAGTATCAATGGAGGAACAAGAGAAACTTATGCCAAAATACATCAATCCAAACCTGATGATTTTGATAAGGTGATTGAGAATTTGAGTTTTGCGGCTAAGATTAAGAAGGACAAGGGTTATAAATGTGTTCTGGGGATTCAGTTGGTGCTATTGCCGGAAAACCACCACGAAGTGGTTTCCTTGGCAAAATTAGCCAGGGATATCGGCATGGATTACCTTGTAATAAAACCTTATTCCCAACATCCTCAAAGTAAAACGAATCAATATAGTAAAATACAATATAGTGACTTTGAATACCTATCTGACGCATTAAACAAAGTTAATTCTGATAATTTTAATGTTATTTTTAGAAGTAATGCCATGGGGAAGTGGGATAATAATCATAGAAATTATGAACATTGTTTCGCTCTTCCTTTTTGGTCTTATATAGATGCTGACGGTAACGTATGGGGATGCAGTATTTATCTTGGTGACGACCGTTTTAAATACGGCAATATTTATGAAAGTTCGTTTAAAGATATTTGGGAGAGTGTGGCAAGACGAAACTCTCTTTGTTGGGTAGAAGAAAAACTTGATGTTAGTCAATGCAGGGTTAATTGCAGGATGGATGAGATTAATCGATATCTATGGGAGTTGAAACATCCTACGGCTCACGTAAATTTTATATAATTAACAGAATTATGGACAAGGCCGCTTTTTTGAAAAATAAAGCAGATTATATCAGAGGTGAAGTTATAAATATTTCTACAAAGAATAAAGCTGGGCACATAGCCCCTTCATTATCGTGTATAGATATACTTGTAGCGCTGTATTACAGTGCCATGTCATATAAGTCCGAAAATTGTTTATGGGAGGAGCGGGACAGATTAATCTTTTCTAAAGCTCATGGCTGCTATGCTCTTTATGCAATTCTGGCAGATAAAGGTATTATACCTAAAGAGGAATGGGAGGATTTTTATACGCAAGAGAGCACGCTGCTTGGGTGTATGGAGAGGAAGCTTGAATATGGCCTTGAGGCAGGATGCGGTTCTCTTGGGCATGGTTTACCAATTGCTGTAGGTGTTGCCTTCGGTGCACTCACACAGGGGAAAAATTATCATACGTATTGTATTGTCGGAGATGGAGAGTTACAGGAAGGTTCAGCATGGGAAGCTTTACAATTTGCAGTCAAACACGTAGTGGATAATCTTACCGTTATTATTGATTGCAACCGTCTTCAGGCAATGGATTTTATTGTTAATGTTCTTGATAGAGAAAAAGATGATTTGATCAGGAAGCTGCAGGGATTTGGCCTGTCACCAATCGTATGTCCGGGTCATGATGTGGTTAAACTGGTTGATTGTATAGAAGAGATCAAATCGTCTCCAGATAATAAGCCTAATGTAATTATCGCCGATACTGTGAAAGGGTCAAGTTTGAAATGTATGGAAAACGTTCCAAAATTTCATTTTCGTATGCCAGCCTGCAGTCAAATATGAAAAAATAACCTTACCGTTGCAGACAATTAACCAATAATAGAAAGCGCCTTGTGAGTACGACAAATTATAGGAGTGACATTATAAACAACATTGCCCCGTATTTTCGTACGGATGAGAGATATTATCTGCTGGTATGTGATATGGGTTTTGGCGTCATTGATCAGCTAAAAGAGGAATTTCCTAAACGGATTATTAATTGCGGTATCATGGAGCAGGGAACAGTAGGGATAGCTGCCGGGATGAGTATGAGTGGCTTAATACCTATTGTATATTCAATAGTAAATTTTTTAGTTTTTAGAGCGATTGAGCAAATAAGGAATGATATTGTCTTACAGAATCTTAACGTAAAACTAATTGCTACTGGGGCTAATGATTATTTCAAATTTCTCGGGCCTTCTCATTGTTGCGGAAGTGACGACATTACTTTAATGGAATTAATTCACATGAATGTTTATGATCCCTATTCCGAAACAAAACCTTTTAAAGAAATTGTTGACGAATGGATCCAAGCTGACAGGGCTGGTTATATACGAGTGTAAACAATATTACTAATACCAAAGAGTCCTAAATATTAGATTGCAGACTCTATGATGAAGAGGTAGATATTCTGTTTGGTTTTGGCAATTTGTCAGAAATAGATATATATAAAGAATTAGTGAAGATTCACTATCTGATAAGGGTTACAACACTCACGCTGGCAAGAGTATGAAAATGGAAAAACTAATACTAGACGGACACAAATTGAATTGGCACAAGGATAGAGTAGATGCATGGTTAAGAGGTGAAAGAATAGCGCCAATTACGATTGATTGTGCCTTGACACGACGATGTACATATAGATGTAACTTTTGTTATAGTCAGCTTCAGGTTAATGACGAGAAACGAATGACTAAAGATGTAATAATGAGGTTTATTGACGATGCTGCCGAGATCGGAGTAAAGGGGATCAGCTTTGTTAGTGATGGAGAAAGTACTTGCTCTCCATACCTGTATGATGCGATCATAAGGGGAAAGAGCAATGGAATAGATATGGCGTTAGGAACAAATGGCTTTCTTTTGAAGGATGAAAGATTAAGGGAGATTTTGCCTTGTTTGACATATCTCAGGTTCAATGCGTCGGCAGGAGAACCTTTACGCTATGCCGAAATAATGGGATGTAAAGAGGAGTGTTTTCATAAGATATGCAGTACAATACAGGAATCTGTGAAAATAAAGAAAGAGGAGAATCTCTCCGTCACTATAGGATTACAGATGGTTCTGATGCCGCAACTATCTGATCAGATTATTCCGTTTACTAAGCTTGGTAGAGAATTGGGTGTTGATTATGCTGTTATTAAACATTGTAGTGATGATGAAGAAGGAAAAATAGGTATAGATTATTCTAAATATTATGACTTAATTGATACCTTAACAGAGGCGGAGTCTTATTCTACTAATGAATACACGGTTAAAGCAAAATGGTCCAAAATATTAAGCGGGGGAAAGCGTAATTACTCCCGGTGCTATGGACCACCATTTATTATGCAATTTTCAGGTTCAGGGCTTGTTGCTCCATGCGGAATGTTTTTCAACAATAAATACAAAAAATATCATATTGGAAATATTGTAGATACCTCATTTAAGGAAATATGGCAGAGTGAACGCTATTGGGAGGTTATCAACTTGATTGCATCAGAGAAGTTTGATGCCAGGACGATGTGTGGGTCATTATGCTTACAGCATAAGGTAAACGAATTTTTGTGTGATCTTAAGAGTGGAGAAGCTTCTATAGAGGAGGATGCCGGTAAGCAGCCGGAACATATCAATTTTATTTAACTAATTAATATTGTAATTTATGCAGGAATCATCACCGTTTCATAAATACATTAAGTACGTTGGCTTATCATTAGTTTTGCATTTTCAATAGACTCATAAGATTTTAAACGATACTGATTTACTGAAAAGTCAATCTACATTGATATATTTAGAACAAATAACAATTAAATGTCTATAGTATCAATCTGCTTCCGCCAGATAGCCGAGATAAAAGAGGAAGGATGGATAGCGGTACAGCGCAAAGCCAGAAGTGCTACCATAAAATTGCCTATTTATTTGTTTGGTTGTGCTCTAGCGGTACCTATAGTTTTATTTGTACGTTTAATAAGGCCGTTCAAATTGGTAAGGTTTGGTCCTGTCCGCTCAGACGTCATTGGTCACAGCGTTTTTGATCCAGAATATTATTTGTGTGAGCGGGAATTGACCAACTCCAAAACGCTAGATTTTTTTTATTTTGAAGGCAAAAAATTTCCCAATGAACAATGGAAGTTGATGCTTCGAAGAACTCTCCGGATCAATAATATTTTTCGTTACCTAGATAAAACAAATCTGCTAATGCCGGGTGGCAAGATACACCATAAGATAATGTGTACTACCGGGAGCCGGGATATCAAAGGATATTTGGCAGAAACTAAACCCCACATCACTTTTACATCGGAAGAGGATCGCCAGGGGCGTTTGTTTACGGACGAATTAGGTGTAAAACGTTCTGACAGGTTTGTCTGTTTAATCGTCAGGGATTCAGCTTATAAAGAAAAGTTCCAGAAATGGAGGAACCGCGACTGGTCGTATCACGGTTATCGTGATTCGAATATTGATACATATGAGGACGCGGCCCTGGCTTTGGCAGAGAAAGGATACTGGGTCTTTCGCATGGGCAAGATGGTCCACAAGTCTTTTAAGGCCGCTCATCCCCGTATTCTTGATTACGCCAACAGTGAATACCGTTCGGATTTCCTGGATATATGGCTTATGGCCAATTGTTTTCTTGCTATTTCTACCAGTACTGGTTTGGATGATGTATCTGTTGTCTTCAGGAGACCAATATTATTTGTAAATCATTTGCCGGTTGGTGATTCCAGGACAGGTTCAACAAAGTATATGGAAGCCTTTAAAAAAATGCGCTGGAAGGAGACGGGACAATATTTAAGTCTTAGGGAGCAAATAGATTGTGGTGCAATAAGGTTTTATTCAACAAATGAATATGAAAGGTTAGGAATTGAAATTATTGATGATACGCAGGACGAAATTAAATCAACTGTTTTAGAGTTTGAGAAACAATTGGATGGACAGAATAATGAATTAACTGCTAAAGAAGAAGGATTAAAAAAACAATTCTGGAATATTATGGCAGAATGGAAAGATTATTCAAAATACCATGGAAAACGTAGAGCAATTATCGGCAATTCCTTCTTATGTAAAAATCATGACTGGTTTTTGGCTTAAATCGTGAAAGTTATTACAAAATTATTCAGAGAGCTATTTAGCCGTTTTCCCTGGCATTTCATACTGCTTTTTGGCTTAGTGTTTATACAGGTCTTGTTAAATACAGCTTCTGTAATAGCGGTAGCGCCTATGACCGATTTTCTGCTTGAACGGATGGGTGAGAACGCCAGTCAAATAACACAATATCTTGAACAGATATTTGTTACTTTTGATGTACCGCTTACCATGCTCTCTGTGTTTTTATTTTTTGGTTGTCTCATTACTGTAAACGGTTTTACGGGCGTGGCAGTAGAATATGCCCTCCTTCGTATCAAATATGATGTGCTGATTCACCTACTCACAGATACAATGGGGCAGTTTTTCAGAGCTCGATACCTGTTTTTTAGCCAGGGTGATATGGGCAAACTGCTCAATTCTTTTCAGCAAGAAGTGAATAAAGTAGGTGATACCTTTGGCCATATCGCAAGATTTTTAGCTAACTTTTCACAGATGGTCATTTTTCTGGCCGTTCCTTTAACGCTGAGTCCCAAGTTGACAATAATATTCCTTTTTGCTGCCGGGCTTATTTCTGCACCGCTATGGTTACTAGGCGGCATTACCTATAAATTAGGAAAAAAGAATACGGAAACCGCCAATGTGAGTACTGGTGTTCTACATGAAACTCTTACTTCCGCCAAATTAATCCTGGGATTTGGTCGTCAGGAAAATGCAGTTCAGCGTTATAACGACGTATTCGCCAGACATTCAGTCGTCAGTGTGAAATTTCAGACCTTACTGAGGGGGATATCCTTGCTGTTTGTTCCTTTTGGTATGATCGCAGCATTGATTGCTCTGTACGTTGCCTATCTGGATGGTGTTCCTTTCAGTGACATGACTATGGTATTGTTTGCTTTTTTTCGGATGATACCAATTGTAGGACAGTTGATGCAGGGCAAGACCAGCATTGTGGGATTCATCCCTGCCTATGAGCAGTTGGTTAGCTTGCGTAAGGATGCTGAAGCCCTGGAAGAACCAATGGCCAACGTACCATGCCCTGGATTGAAAAAAAAATTGCAGTTCAATGATGTTAACTTCTCATATCCCGGCCGCAAACCAGCCCTTGACAGTGTCAGTTTGGAAGTCAAAAAAGGCATGATGACGGCCCTTGTGGGCCAATCCGGTGCGGGGAAGACTACAACGGTGGATCTTATGTTGGGGCTTTATCAACAGAGTTCAGGGCAGATACTGCTTGATGGTAAAGAGCTTGCTGAATACGACATAAATTCCTATCGACAGAGAATAGGTTATGTACCACAGGATCCACAACTATTTAATACAACGGTGCGGGAGAATCTACTCTGGTCTGATCCCGAAGCCTCGAAACAGGATATCTGGCATGCTTGCAGTCTGGCAAATGCTGAACAGTTTGTTCGTGAATTACCAGATCAATTGGAAACAGTCCTTGGTGATCGTGGTGTACGCCTTTCTGGTGGACAACGGCAGAGACTGGCACTGGCAAGAGCTATCATCCGAAAGCCTGATTTATTGATTCTGGATGAAGCGACAAGTTCACTTGATACAGAATCCGAGAAATTTATCCAGCAGTCCATTGATAGATTAGCTGGTGAGTTGACAATTGTTGTGATTGCACATCGTCTGTCAACCATTAGAAATGCAGATTATGTCTACGTTCTGGACAATGGTAAAATTGCCGAAGAAGGTTCCTATCAAGAACTTATGGAAAAAGGTGATAGCTGTCTAAGTAAAATGGTGACGGGGCAAAATCTATGAAACCAAATGTAATAGAAATTATTGTCATTCTAATAGCAGCTATCCTTAACCTCTTTAGTCCAAGTAGCAAAATGGGTTAGGGGAGTAAAAGTGATGTTGTATAACACGACTAAGTATATGAAAACTTATCTTCAATTTAGAGGTTGCAAATTTGATAAATACAAAGAAAGCTGATTTAAATAAACTTTTAAATCCAGAGAAAGTAATATGGCCATATAAAGAAAGGAAAGACAAAACATCTCTAGCTCCATTCTCAATGGAATTACATCTTACTTCCCTTTGCAATTTTAGCTGTTACCATTGCTCATACCAAGATAGAAGGTCAAACCGATCGGTGGTTGATGGATCAACCATTAAAGGGCTCATTGACAGTATTATTGATCTTGGAATTAATGGAGTCTATTGGTCTGGTGGAGGAGAACCGACAACAATTAAAGATTTTACAAAGTATATAGATAGGATAGCGAATTCGAAAATAGAGCAGGCGCTTATAACAAATGGGCTCTTAATAAGCGATAAATGGATTCCTTTAATGAAAAAATTTAATTATATAGCGATATCATTTCAAGCGTCCAGAAAAGAAACTTATGAGAAAATTACTGGATACGATGTGCGAGATAAACTATCTTCTAATATTAGAAAACTCAATGATGTTCTTGACGGTACCATTCTTGGTGCGAGGTGTGTAATAAACAAATACAATTATAAAGAGATAGTACCGATTTATAATGATGCGAAGGAGCTTGGAGTTGACTATTTGATTTTTATTCCTGCCGTGGATTATGAAAAACGTGGCAACGTTGAATTGAGTGAGGAAGAGAAAGATTATCTTAGAGATGAAGTCAAGGATATCGAGTCCTCTTTGGATGACTCATTTACGAATTTGAGACGAATTACAAAGCAGGGTGGGGCATATTATAAAAAGGAAGAAAATAGAGGATTTCCATGTTATGCGAACCAGATCAGGGCTACCGCATTTATCAATTACGACGGTGGAGTTTGGTTATGCCAGCCTCATATAGGGAACCAGAAATATTGTATTGGTAATATAAATGATTGTAAATTTACTGAAATATGGAATTCTCAGAGGCATTGTGAAGTTATAGAATTGCTTGATAGTGAACATGAGATGGGTAAATGTAAAAACTGTAGATCCATTGCGTATAACAGAGTATTGCATAATTATATATTAACCGGTGCGGGAAATAGTTTTCATGACCCTTTCTTATAAAGCAATACCCATATCAGTGCCAGCTGTTTCAGGCAATGAATGGAAGTATATTAAGGAATGTCTAGACACTGGATGGGTGTCTTCTGCAGGGAAATTTGTCGATCAATTTGAACAGGAAATAGCGGAATATACCGGGGCAAAACATGGTATTGCCTGTGTAAATGGTACCTCTGCCTTACAGGTTTCTCTGCGACTGGCCGGTGTTCTGCCTGGTGATGAAGTTATTGTTCCCACCATCACATTTATTGCACCGGTCAATGCTATTCAATATAATGGGGCCACACCAATTTTCATGGATGCAGACAAGTATTATAATCTGGATGTTGAGAAAACGATTCAGTTTATCCATGAAGAAACAGTTTACAAAAAAGGATTTACATACAATAAGAAAACAGACAAAAGGATCCCTGCTATTGTTCCTGTTCATGTCTGGGGGAACGCATGCTGGCTAGATGAACTTGTTGAAGTTTGTGAAGAAAGAAATATTGCAATTATAGAAGATGCCAGTGAAAGCTTGGGCACACTGTATGTACAAGGTAGTCTTAAATCTAGGCATACCGGAACAATTGGTAAGCTTGGTTGCCTCTCTTTTAACGGTAATAAGATCATGACTACCGGTGGCGGAGGAATGATCCTTACCAATGATGATCGACTGGCAGAAAAAGCCCGTTACTTAACAACACAGGCGAAGGACGACCCTGTTCGGTATATTCATGATGAAATTGGATATAATTTTCGTCTTACTAATATTCAGGCAGCTCTTGGAGTCGCTCAGCTAGAACAGTTATCCGGTTTTCTGGTACGTAGAAAAACAATTTATAGTAATTATGTGGCAGGGGTCAAAGATATTAACGGATTATCCATTGCGGCTGTACCGGAATATGCGGAGAATAATCACTGGATAAATATTTTACAGATTGACCCTGAAGTGTACGGACGGGATCGAGAAACACTTATGTCTTGCCTTGAGGCGCAGGGCATTCAAGCCCGTCCTGTTTGGTATGCTAACCATATACAGAAACCATTCATAAAATGCCAGACATACAAAATGGAAAATGTGGAAAAACTGATAGAAAATTCACTTTGCCTGCCTTCCAGTAATCAATTGAAAGAGGACGATATTTTGCAAATTGTAAGCTGCCTGTAGCTTTTCAAGTTGTTATTAAAATATCAATTTATCAATGAAGACGGCAGTCCTTTCTGATATTCATGGAAATTTACCAGCCCTAGAAACTGTAGTTCAAGATGCGGGTATAGTAGATGGTTATATTATTCTTGGTGATGTGGTTAATTACGGTCCCTGGAGTAATGAGTGCGTAAGGTTTATTGAATCACTCAAAAATTGTACTAAATTAAGAGGCAACCATGAAGACTATTTTATAAACGGAACATGTGGTTGTGATAATCACCTTGCCAATGAATTTTTTAATATTTGCTATCATAATTTCCGGGAATTTTCATCTATTAGGAGATATCAAGTAGACTTGCTTTTTGAAGGTAATGTGTGTAGCCATACAATTAAAGAAAAATATATTTTTAAAGATACTGATCTAGAACTGGATAAGAATTATATCATAGGTCATTCACATCGTCAGTACCATATTAAGCGTAATGGCTATCATTTAATGAACCCTGGTAGCGTTGGTCAGAACAGACAGTATATAAATGAGATCAATTATATGATTTATGACACAGAGCATGGGGAACCAGACTTTCAGTCGGTTCTATATAATGTTGATTTAGTAATAAATGAAATGAGTAAAAAGAATTATCCTGAAATTTGTTTAGATTATTACAAAGAGAAACCTAGAAAATGATTCGTATATTAGTTACTGGTGCAGGCTCCCTCTTGGGTCAGGGGATATTGAAATCAATCCAAGAATCTAGACAGAAGCGTTACGTAGTAGGCACTGATTATTTTCCTTCAGCGGTTGGTTTATACTGGGTAGACAAGGGATATCTTTTACCGGATATTCTTAAACAAGATATTAAAGAAGAAGAGTGGTTAGATTGCCTGGTTGAAATAATTATACAAGAAAAAATTGATCTGCTTTTACCTGGGCTTGATTTTGAAATACCCATTCTGGCAAAAAACAGGAAATACATAGAAAATAAGACAGGGGCAAAGATTTTGGTAAGCTCTGAAAAAGTGGTTACAATCGGAGATGATAAATGGGAAACCGTCAAATTTCTAAAGAATAATGGATTTAATTACCCGGCTTCAACATTGCCTGAATGTCTGGATGATTTTACAAAAGATAATCTGTTTCCATATATTGTAAAGCCAAGATTTGGGCACACTTCAGAAAATGTTTTTTTAGTTAAGAATGATTTAGAACTAAGAAAGGCAATTAAATGTTGCGATAAACCAATAATCCAGGAATACCTCAGTAATGATGATCAGGAATACACATGTGGTGCAACATATTTGCATAGTGAGGTTTTGACCTTAGTCTGTCTAAGGCGTACACTCAAAAATGGAAATACACAGCAGGCCTTTTCTGAAAAGACCGATCAAATTGATGAATATATTAATACGATCACAAGGGCAATCAAACCTTATGGCCCAATTAACTTTCAGCTTCGATTGTCTGAACGTGGCCCGGTGATTTTTGAAATAAACCCCCGCTTCTCAGGGACAACTCCGATTCGTGCTTTATTTGGCGTAAATGAAGTATTAGCTGTAATTGACGCAGCAATGGAGACTGGCTTGAAAGGTAATTATCGTAAAAAAGAAGGAGTGGTCATCAGGTATTTTGAAAGTCAGTTTATACCTTGGGAGGAGTATAAGGTTTATTAATAATGAACATTTTAATTACCGGTGCTGGTGGATTTATTGGATCGCACCTTTTTAAATTTCTGGCCAATGAACATGATGTTTATGGGGTCTTTTCAGACAGAAAAAGTGTTCATAAAACCGATACATTCTCGTTGGATCTAACCGATGGATTATTGGTAAAAGAAGCATTTACAGAGTTCTCAAAACAATGTCAGGTAGATGCCATCTTGCACTTGGCATCTGGAATGGCATCTACTGATCAAACCGAAAAAGTGGAATTATTGAAAAATAATATTACTATCACTGAAAATATTGTCAGTATTGCTAAGATATTAAACCCGAGTATCTTTATAAATTTTTCTTCCATGGCAGTTTATCCAAATATTAGTGGTACATTTTCTGAAGATTCTGTGCCTGGACCCCAGGAAAATCCAGACTGTCTCTATGGACTTTCAAAGTATTGTGCCGAGGTTATGCTAGACTTTCTGTTACGGAATGAGAGTATACGTATTATGCATTTGAGGATTGGGCAGGTCTATGGTAAGGGAATGCGGGAAGACCGAATTATCTCCGTCATGCTAAAAGAGTTGAAGGAAAGTAATACGATTACTGTTTATGGTGAAGGTGAGCGAACCAGCAATTTTATAGAGATAAGCAAACTAACAAAAGAACTTCGGTACTTCTTAGAAAATGATGTTGCTGGGGTTTATAATCTTGGTGATCAAAATATATCCTATGTTGAGTTGGCTCGGACATTGATTGAGCAGCATGGGGATAACGATTCTATTATCAACAGAAAACCGCAGGGTAATAAAGAAAAATTCATGCTTGATCTATCTAAGCTAAACTCAATTCATAAATCGTGATGGGTATTGATAAAAAAGTTTTCATCATCGCTGAGGCCGGAGTAAATCATAACGGCAAAATTGAAAATGCTATTGAAATGATTTCGGTGGCTAAAGAATCAGGTGCAGATGCCATAAAATTTCAAACTGCCGTACCAGAACTTGTTATGACTGTAAATGCGGAAAAAGCGGATTATCAAATTGACCTCACTGAAAAAACCGAATCACAGCTTGAAATGGTAAAGAAGATTCACTTGCCGTTAAAAGATTACAAAATTTTAAAAGAGGAATGTGAATTAGCAAATATCGAGTTTATGTCTACGCCATTTGATCATGAAAGCATTAAATTACTTGCTGATTTAGGACTTGAACGCTTCAAGGTACCATCCGGAGAAATTACCAACTTGCCTTATTTGCGTCACGTTGGAAGACTGGGAAAATCGGTTATTATGTCATCCGGGATGTCGGACTTAAAAGAGATTGAAACGGCACTTGGGGTTTTAGAAAAGGCAGGTACACTCCGACGGCAGATTACGGTGCTCCACTGCAATACGGAGTACCCTACGCCTATGGAAGATGTAAACCTGAACGCCATGCTTACCATGCGAGATGGATTGGGTGTTCAAGTGGGATATTCTGATCATACATTAGGGATTGAAATTTCCATTGCTGCAGTTGCTTTGGGAGCCACTGTCATTGAGAAACACTTTACGCTTGATCGAACTCTAACTGGCCCAGACCATCGTGCTAGTCTGGAGCCGTATGAGTTGAAAGCAATGATTCAAGCTATACGTAACATAGAAAAATCATTAGGCGACGGTATTAAGCAACCTAGCCTTAGTGAGCAGAAAAACATTCCAATTGTTAGAAGGTCTATTGTTGCTGCACGGGATATTCAGAAAGAGGAGGTTTTTACGGAAGAAAACCTTGCAGTGAAGCGACCCGGAACAGGTATTTCTCCCATGTTATGGGACGAAGTGATAGGGAAAGTGGCTAACCGTAGATTCGAATCAGACGAACTTATAGATATATGAGACGAAAAATATGCATTGTAACCGGTACGCGAGCAGATTACGGACTGCTTTACTTACTGATGAAGGGGATTCAGGACGCCAATGATCTTCGCCTGCAGATAATTGTAACTGGTATGCATCTTTCCCCTGAATTTGGCCTTACATACAAAGAAATTGAAAAAGATGGGTTCAAAATAAATAAGAAGATAGAGATGCTACTTTCAGCAGATACCCCTGGCGCTGTATCAAAATCAACAGGCTTGGGAATAATTGGATTTGCGGACTCCTATGCCGATTTGAAGCCTGATGTTCTAGTTTTGCTTGGTGACCGTTATGAATTGCTGGCGGCTGCATCAGCTGCTCTTTTTTATAGAATTCCAATTGCCCATATCAGTGGTGGTGAAACTACCTCAGGTGCGTTTGACGAAGCCATTCGACACTCCATCACGAAGATGGCGTGGTGGCATTTTACCGCTGCTGAAGAATATCAGAGACGGGTGGTCCAGCTAGGTGAAAATCCTGACAGAGTATTCCTGGTAGGTGGCATGGGAGTTGATACTATTGTAAAAACAGATTTACTTGGAAAGGAAAATCTTGAAACAAGGCTTGGTTTCAAATTCAGATCAAGAAACCTGATGGTAACGTTTCACCCTGTCACTTTGGAGAGTGATACGGCTTCGAAGCAATTCGTTGAATTACTTAATGCGCTGGGAACCCTTGAGAATACACATATTATTTTTACTTATCCAAATGCGGATACGGACGGTCGGATTATCTCGAAAATGGTTGACGATTTTGTTAAAAATAATCCTGAAAATTCCATTGATTTCACTTCAATGGGTAGGGTAAATTATCTCTCTTCCTTGCAGTTTGTTGATGCCGTTGTCGGTAATTCGTCGAGTGGACTGGCAGAAGCTCCGACTATGAAAATTGGCACCATTAACATTGGAGATAGACAAAAAGGTAGATTAAAGGCAGACAGCGTTATTGATTGCGAGCCAGTAATGGACTCAATTGTTAATGCCTTCCATGAACTTTATTCTGATAAATTCCAGGAGACGCTTAAAAAAGTAAAGAATCCATATGGGGAAGGAGATGCTTCCGAACAAATTATTAGGGTGTTGAGCACTAATCAATTGCCTGAAGAACCAAAAAAAATATTCCACGATTTATGAAAAATCTTACAATAGAATCTGACGGATCCATCAAGGACGCTTTAAAAAAACTAAGCGTAACCGGAGAAAAATGTCTTATAGTTATAGATCAACGCAGTAAGTTACTTGGTACTCTCAGTGACGGAGATCTGAGAAAAGCAATTCTAAGTGGTGCTGTTCTGAGTGATACCATTGAGAGTCTTTATCAATCAAAACCAACCGTTTTGGTTGAGGGAAGTTATAATATTGATAAAGCAAAAAAAATATTTATAAAAAATAAATTTGATTTAATACCCATCGTAGATCAAAATAATGTAGTGGTAGATGTGCTGATATGGGCCAATGTATTCAAAAATGATAAGAAAAAAATCCGTCAGGCGTTGGATGTGCCAGTAGTAATTATGGCGGGCGGGAGGGGTTCCCGCCTGGAGCCATTTACAAAGGTCTTACCAAAGCCCCTTGTGCCCATACATGATAAACCAATCATTGAACATATTATCGAACGGTTTACTGAGATTGGCTGTTCAGATTTTCATCTGACAGTGAATTACAAGGGGAAAATCCTCAAAGCCTATTTTGAGGAGCTTCAGCCAGATTACCAGGTCCAATTTGTCGAAGAGCTGGAACCGTTGGGGACAGCGGGGAGTTTGCAGTATTTACAAGGTTGTTTCGATCACCCATTTTTTGTAACCAACTGTGATATTATCATCAAGACCGACTACACCAATTTGTATGAATTCCACAAAAATGGCGGCTATGATATTACCTTGGTAGCGTCTGCCAAAGAATATATAATCCCTTACGGCACTTGCGAGTTAAACGGAGATGGGCATTTGTCACATATCAATGAAAGACCGAAGTATAATTTTCTTATTAATACCGGTTTGTATGTATTGAATCCTGATGTGTTGGAATGTATTCCAAAAAATAAACATTATCATATTACCCACTTAATTGAAAATACCAAAAATAACGGCAAAAAAGTGGGAGTCTTTCCTGTCGATGAAGATTCTTGGATCGATGTAGGACAGTGGGCGGAGTACCGACAGTCGGTGAAGTGCCTGTGATCAAGGGTCGGTCAATACTAGCCATTATTCCTGCGCGAGGTGGGTCTAAGAGGCTGCCTGGTAAAAATATAAAATACCTTGGAGATAAGCCTCTTATTGCCTGGACTATTGAAGCGGCAAAAGGCTCACAATATGTTGACCGAATCATTGTCTCTACCGATTTTGATGAGATAGCTAAGGTGGCTACCTGCTGTGGCGCAGATGTGCCGTTCAAGAGACCATCATATTTAGCCACAGATGAAGCTTCCAGTGAAGATGTGATTGTGCATACTTTTAATTGGCTGGAAGAAAATAACGAAGGCAAACTTTTTGATTATTTCATCCTCTTGCAACCCACATCGCCCTTCAGGACAACATCACATATTGATGAAGCCATAAGACAATTCATCGACAATTATAAGGCTGATGCAGTGGTAGCTGTTTATGAAAATAATCTTCCAGCCTCAGGAGTAAAACCGCATTGTAAAGATAACCTTTTTAACAGCGTTTGTAATATCAGTGGAATAAATGAACATTCTTCGTATGTGATAAATGGGGCACTTTACATATGCAAAACTAGTGTTTTTCTAAAAGATAAAAGTTTTTACAAAAGGAACTGCCTGCCCTTTATTATGGGCAAGAAGAGCAGTTTAGATATAGATACTAAAACTGATTGGTTAATGGCAGAAAAAATCAAAATAAACACAAGTCAGTTCCAAGAAAAATTATAACCATCAACAGATGTACCATATTTAAGCAGATGTTTAAATAGTTTATCTAAGAAAGAATATTTTAAATGAACAAATTAGATATACCTCTTGTCAGTGTTGTAATTCTTAATTGCAATAGACTTCCAGACCTTAAAGAAACAATTGAAAGAACGAAAGACATTGCCTACAATAAATTAGAAATAATTGTTGTAGATAATGGATCAAATGATGGATCAGTAGAGTATATACAGTTGTTAGACGATAGAATATTTAAAAAAATAATATTAAATCATAATAGTGGAAGTGCGCATGGTCACAATGTTGGTATGAAGTTAGCGAAAGGTAAGTATGTTATAACTATTGATGATGATTGCTTTTTATCCCCAAAAAGTATTGATATTTTTATAGATTATTTTGAAAAATATCCCAAATTAGCTGGAATTGGATGCGGATTTGTTAATCCTTATAAAGGATTTGATAATGATTTATATTGGTCTAAACCAAAAATAAGTTGTAGCGACCATGAAATAAATAATAGTTATGAAACGTTTGTTTACACTTCTGCATCCGCCTGGAGAAAATCAGCTCTGGAAGAAATTAACTATATAGATGAAAATTGGTTTTATGTAACTGAGGATGTTGAGTTATGTTTTGGGTTAATCGCAAATGGCTATAATACAATAGTTTTTGATGAATTAATTGCATTCCATAAAACTTCACCGCTTAATAGGGATTTTGCGGTAATTGACTTCAATGGAATTGCTGGGAACATAATGCTAATAATCAAATATTTGCCAATATTTTTGATTCCAATAAAACTCTTTGCCATTATTAATAAAGTCATTTTTTATTCAGTAGTAAATATGAAGTGGTTGTATCTAAAAGCTTTTTTTAACGGCTTAATTAAAAGCGTTGTTCTCTTGAAGAATAATAAAAGGCTTACCTACAGATTGGCAAAGAAAACATCATTAACTCCAGTTAATCTGCTCTTTCAAAGGTAATAATGAAAAAAATACTTGTATTTAGATCAGTAACAGCTACTCATATGAAATTTATTATTAAGAATACAATTAATCACTTTGGTGATCATGATATAACGGTATTTACGAGACCAGAAAGCAGTATGTCAATGAAAACAATTAATGGAGTAAAGAGCGTAATCACTTGTTCACAAAAATTGATTAATAGTAAGAATCTAAGTAAAAACGAAAAAGATGAATTGAGGAAATATTGTGATATTTATGATATGGCAATTATACCTATAAGTGGGAATATACATTCATACAATAACATATTAAAGTTTTCCAAAGAGATTTTTAAAATCAAAATAAATTTTTACCATTTGTGGGAAGGGAATTACGAAGAAGAATCAAAGTCAATATTTATTGATTCCGAAAACAAAAATTATTTTTTCAGAAATATATTTTCCAGATTATTTTCAGTATTTTTATTACCTGTTTCATTTGTTTTTTCAATAATTATTCTTTTGGTGATTATTCCATTAAAAATAGTCTTTGAAATATCAAGATTAAGTAATAATTAGATTTGATGAATACAACGAATAAGTGCAACACACGAATTAAAAATTAGTCTAGAAAAATACCACTGAGAAGGAGGATCAGCCAGAAGAACTTGCCTTGACAGTGCTATTTTGACCTCAGATGCCTAATCGTATATTACCGAAGCAACCATAATGGTTGATGGTTCAGTTGATTTTTAAAACCCTGGAGGAAAATTAAACGATAATGAAAGAGATAAACATTCTTCTTATTTCCCCAAGTGCGACACCTTTGATAGAGCAAACGGAAATATTGACCAAGCCTTCTGGATTAAGAAAACCAGATTTTGCAACGCCGGTTGGTTTGTTAGAATTGGCGTCTTATTTGAAACAAAATACAAAAAAAATAAAGATTGAGTTATTGGATTTTGGTGCGGACCTTCATAAAATTTATTATAAGTATGAGTCTTGCAGCCCTATGACGTTCGATGAGTTTGTAATAAAGAAGCTTGAGTCCGTGAAATTTGTTCCAGACATAGTAGGGCTCTCAGTTATGTTTTCTGTTTCTCACAAAAGTTCACTTCTTAGTGCTAAAATATGCAAAGAACGATGGGACAATGCCATTATAATATGTGGTGGCAGCCATGCTACCTCATATTATGATGTCTTATTGCAGGATGTAAATATTGATTATGTATTAAGGGGCATGGGAGAGCTTTCTTTTACTGAATTCATACAAAGATTTAGGCTAGAAGAAGTAAATATGGAGGATATTGATGTATTTGGCATTTATAACAAAGCAAAATTAGCAAAGGAAAAACAGTATGTGAATGCTTCACCAGGGAATAGTAACGATTCCGAAAAGCATTCATTACTAAATACAAATAATGAAGTTAGTAAGGTAGTAGGTAGTTTAGACAAAATTCCGTTGCCGGCGTATGAGCTATTGGACTTGGAGTATTATAAAGGAAATTCCAATGATGCTGGTTTCGGTGCAATTAGTACAATATTTTCTCGTGGCTGCCCCTTCAAATGTACATTTTGTGCTACTCATATAGTGCATACAAGAAGTATGTATTTTAAAAGCAACGATAGAATAATTGAAGAGCTTTGCTACATAATAGAGGACTTGGGGTTCAGGAGAATTAAAATTTATGATGATCTCTTTACTGCAAAGAAAAAGGAATTTCTAAATTTAGTTTCCAGGATTCTCGAAAGAGGATGGGGTAAAGGAAATGTAGAATTTGTTTTGCCAAACGGTTTAAATGTTTCGCTCTTAAATGAAGAGATTGTAGATGCTTTGGGTGAATTGGGAATTACGTTTTTTAGACTTGCAATTGAATCGGGATCTGAGTATACACAAAAACATATTATAAAAAAATCCGTAAATCTTAATAAGGCATCTAAAATATTAGAATATATACGCGAAAAAGGGTATGTAATCGAAGTTAATATTATTTTTGGATTTCCAGGCGAAACACTGGAATTAATGAATGAGACAGTTGAATATCTTTACTCTATTGATATTGATTGGGCAAATATATTTACCGCAGTACCTGTTCCAGGAACAGAAATGTTTGATCAATTTGTGGAAGAGGGTGCTATAGATATAAAAACTATTGACTGGGATCTTATGCGAGTTGGTAATCGTTCATTTGATACTGCTACTATGCTTGCAGATGATTTAATGAGGTTGCAATATAATGTGCATATTGATCGTAATTTCTTTAGTAACAATAACCTTCAACAGGGTAGATGGGAGAAGGCAATAGAATATTTCACCGATAATATAATTAATAGATATCACTTTCATATTGTTGCAATTTATTGTCGGGGCCTTGCGTACAAAGGGCTTAACATGCAACAAGCTGCAGAAGATGATTTTAAAAAATGTGCTGAACTTGTTAATGAAAATGAAGAATCAGAGAAACTCTTTTTTAATTATGGTGGGAAGATGCCGCTTTTAAAACCTTTTCTTGAAAAAAAATATCATAAAGTTATTGATGAAGAAAGATACAGCAAGCTTTTGGAGGGAAACTACAAACGTTGGTAAATTAATGAGGGCTTGAAATCAGACAATAATTTCTTGAGATTAAATACCAGAGCTGTTTTGTGGTTTAAAACGGAGAAGCTTATATATATGAGCAGCACAGTGAAACTATTATTAATTAACCATTGGCAACTATTCCTTGGATTTCCATGTTTGTTTAAGTCCAAGTGTGATCAACTTTTTATTTATTGTATTAGTGGATAAGTGATGTTCTTATCATCCATTGTTAGTTTTCAGCTTAAGGGGGTATTATGAAAGTTCTTGTTACTGGGGGCTGTGGGTTTCTTGGTTCGCATGTGTGTGAATATTACATAAAAAAAGGTTGGGAGGTTGTTTCATTTGATAATATGACCAAATTTGAACTTGAAAGAACAGGGTTTGCAACAGAAGAGGCTCGTCTGCACAATAATAAATATTTAGATAAGATTGGCGTGAGCTTAGTAACTGATGACGTCCGTAATTTAGGCTCATTACTTGATAATTCAAGTGGGTGTGACTACATTGTTCATACGGCAGCGCAGCCTGCAATGACAATCAGCTGGGAGGATCCTTTAATGGACCTTCATACTAATATAACCGGTACAGTTAATGTGTTGGAAGCTGCACGCAAACACAAAATACCGGTTGCAACATGTGCCTCTGGTCATGTGTATGGAAATGCGATCAATCTTGAGTTGGAAGAAGGTGAAGATGCCTATGTTAGAAAGCCTGTTGGGGTTGATGAAAATTATCCAACTTTAGGGGGGACACTAACGCCATTACATGCGTCAAAAGCTGCTGGTGATATCTATGTTAAGGTATATAATCATACTTATAACCTTGATGCTTGCAGCTTTCGACTGAGTGGTATTTATGGCACTCGTCAGTTTGGAGGTGAAGATCACGGTTGGATTGCAAACTTTTCAATACGTGCAGCAATGGGTTGGCCTCTTACAATATTTGGTACAGGAAAACAAGTAAGAGATATTGTTTACGCTCAAGACGTATGCGAGGCTTTCCATGCTTTCTATGAGACAAGAAGCCGTGGTGTGTTTAATATCGGTGGAGGGTCAAAAGCAATGCTTTCACTCATTAATGCAATTGAGCTGATAGAAAAAATAAATGGTAGAAAGGCTAATGTTATTTATGATAAAGACCGTCATGGTGATCTCAGGTATTTCGTGTGCGAACTTATGAAAGCGAAGGCAGAATTAGGATGGGAGCCAAAAGTTATGCCGGAAGAAGGGATTGGCTTATTGATGGATTGGGTAAATGAAAACAAGAATATTTTTAGTATGAAAGACTGATTTATGAAAGCACTTGTATTGGCGGCTGGTAGAGGGTCTCGAATCAACGAACTATCTAATTCAAGTAATAAGTGTATGATTACCTTGAATGATAAGCCAGTAATTGAATATATTCTAGATACTATAATAAAGTTGGATGTTTCAGAAATAATCATTGTGGTAGGGTACAAAGCGGAGGATCTCATAGACCGTTATGGTACTAATTATAAAGGGAGAACAATTGTGTATGTAAACCAATCAGAACAAAAAGGTTTAGTACATGCGATTGAACAAAGCAAAGAACTGCTTGATGAGGACTTTCTTCTTCTACTTGGTGATGAATTAATTTTCAAACCAGATCATCGAGGCATGATTAAACAGTTTTACGATTCAGGTGCTTTTGCAATTTGCGGAATTGTGCCAGTAGACAATTTATCTAAGATTTCAAAGACATATTCTGTTTTTCAGGATGCGGCAGGTAAAATTTCCAGATTTGTTGAGAAACCCAAAAAGCCTTTTAATAACCTAATGGGAACGGGGAATTGTATATTTAATAAGGAGATTCTCAAATATATAAATAAGACACCTGTTAATTACAATAGAAACGAAAAAGAGTTGCCTGACCTGATTCAATGCGCGGTTGATGAAGGGCAATTAGTTAAATCTTATGTGCTGAGTAATAATTATTTTAATATCAACTCAAATAATGATTTGCAAGAGGCAGTGCAGTATTATAGTAAAAATGAGTTATAATTATTACCAGTCCCAGTCCAATGAGAAAGCACAATACATATTGTGCCCTAAAGACTATGCTATCTGTACATACGTAATAAACAAACTGGAAATGAAATGGTCTTGAAGGCGAATTGTTGGTACGTTACCTTAAGAACATCTAAGACTATTAATTTCTCATGAGGCTTTATATCATTGAATAAAATTAATTTTAGAAAAATACCAGCAAAAAATATAGATGTACTTATTATTGATGAATATGGCTTCGATTTTCTTAAAGAGTGTATCCCAAAATCGGCTTCTTGTACTGTAATTCCACTTCCGAATAATATTTCTCTGACCATTCCTTTTGCGATGAATATCAGATTTATTTTCAATTGCTTACTAAAATCACTTAGAGGCAAAAAGAAATTAATCGTATTGCTTGAGTCGCTAATCGAAACAACCAATCCAAAAGCGATTATATCCTTTAATGATAACAACACATTCATGGGAGAATTGCAGAGCAAATACCCTGAAATACTTGTTATTTCCGTTCAAAATGGTATCAGGGTAGATTATCCTAGCTCACATGGGGGATGGGATAAATCTGCTTTAATTCCGAATTATTGTGGCTTTGGTGATTATGAAAAAGGCTTCATGCTTGAAAAAATGGTACGTATCAGAGAGTATATTAAAGCAGGTTCGTTGAAACTAGGTCTGGTATTATCTGAAATTGATTCCAAATTAAATGAAGTGTATGATATCTGTTTCATTTCTGCTTTTCGTCATAAAAAGGAACAGGCCGGTCAGAGAATGGTTGAACCTATGCTGAAAACTCAAAAATTACTTTTCGACATTATTTCCGGAATTTGTGCTTGCAATAATTATTCATTAGCTGTGGCTATGACATACGAGATTAGTAGTGAAAACTACGATGTAGAACTTGACTATTACCGCGCAGGAATTGATTATTCGCATATCCAATTTTTACCGAATAATCTAACCAGTTTTGACTCCTATCATAACGGTTTTTCAAGCAAGTTGGTGATTGCCTTATGGTCCACTTTATCTATTGAACTTTTTGGTGCAGGTAAGCGTACAATTTTTGGCGGGATTTTACATACACAACAGAAAGATATATATACGAAACTATTCGAGAATATGCCAAGCGAGGTATTGTTGTATGAGCAGGATGAGGATCACATAGGGGAGAAAATAGAAGCATTGCTGAACATGACAGATAATGAGTATCTTGAAAAAACCGCACTTGCCAGGGACTATTATATGCGGTGTGAACGTCCCTATCCACACGAAATGATAAGGAAACGTATCGCGGAACACTTGAATATTCCCGTTGAATAATAAATTTCGGATATTTAGTTGAACGAAAAACAATATGAGGAACTTTGTAAGCTGACAGATGAGGTTCTGCAGGTTCCAGATGCAACACCGGTTCGAGTTGCTATACCCTGGCTGCACATCATCCGTGAACATCCTGTTTTCCTGGTAGATTATGAGGGCCTGTTTACGCAGGATAACAAATTCATTTATCTGGTCAGAACTTGGCGACGGTCTATTTGCAACAAACTGGGATTGATAAGAGTGCTGCTAATATCGGTCATTCTTTCGGACATGTTAAGATGGTCAGAAGTAGTTGACAAGCTGGCATGCATAGACATTCTGTTTATTTCCCATTTGATGAATAGATCGCAGTTTAATGACAAAGATGATTTATATTATTCTGATCTGCCTCAAAAGTTGAAGCAAGATGGTTATATGCCTTTGACAGTCATGCTGAATCATACCAAGGTATTGTCAACATCTCTCTATGGCAGACAAAACAGTGAAAAACTTCAGAAAGTGGTATTTCCAAAAAATCTGGGTTTTTTCTATGAATTAAAAAACATAAGACGGTTGTGGATGGAATCCAGAAGTTTGAAGAAATCCGCCAGATTAGAAAGACACGATCTGAAAAAAAAGATTCTATTTCAGGCGGCTAGAGAAGCCTTGTCCCCATCTAGCCTACATGCAATGCGTCTGGAAACGTTAGTAAGAACGCTTGTAGAGAAAACAAGAACTAAGGTTCTGATAGCAACACACGAAGGACATGCCTGGGAACGGTTGGCCTTTTATTCTGCTCGGCAAGCAAATCCTGTTATTAAGTGCATCGGTTATATGCAGGCACCTCTTTTCCAGAGACAGCACGCTGTTAAACGAAATTTAGGTAAAGATTATAATCCTGATATGATCTTTACGTCAGGTCCTATCCAAAAAAAGCAACTCGACAGTTCATTACCAAAAAAGATTCCCGTCAATGTTTTGGGTTCCAGGCGCTGTTTTGACAAAAAAGCGATGTCTCATTATTCAAGGAATGAATTGTCAATGAAAAATGATATCCAGAAAGCATGTCTGGTTATTCCGGAAGGCATTGAATCAGAAATTCATCTGCTATTTGAGTTTTCGTTGAAATGTGCCTGGCAATATCCGCATGTAAATTTTATCTGGCGCTTGCATCCGCTGTTTTCTTTTGAAGTGTTAACTGCTCGAAACAGAACCTACCGATCAGTCCCTGGAAATATTGAACTTTCGGACAGGGAGTTAGACATTGATTTGAATCGGTGCAACTGGGTTCTCTACCGTGGCAGTTCTGCCGTTATACAGGCGGTGGTGGCCGGCTTGCGTCCCATATATCTGCATGTGCCCGGTCAAATGAGAATTGATCCACTTTACGAACTGGATGAATGGAAAATAGAGATTGAAACAACCAAGGATTTTATGAGTGTTCTGAGAGGTTCAGCATGTGATGGTGGTCGTCATTACCAAAAGGCGCGTGATTACTGCTTGAAAACATATGTACCATTCGATTATAGCACAATAATAAACACCTTAAGTAGGAACTAGGCTCATGAAAAATTACCTGTGCCATTGTGCGTCGCAGTTATTACAGTGACAGATTGTTCTGTTATAACTCTGATTCCGTTGAAAAATAGACAAATACAAATATTAATAATAAATTATTATATGGAGTAAAAATGATTCCTACTAACAACGAACTTCGCATAGAAGTGACAACTAAGTGTAATTACAACTGCAATATTTGCCCAAGGGAAAGACTTACAAGGGCGATGGAAACAATGGATTTTGAATTATTCAAATATATTTTTGATAAAATTAATACAGAGACATCACAGTATAATACTCTGACATTTCCGGGTATGGGAGAGCCGTTATTAGATGAAGCAATCGATGACAAAATTATTTATGCAAAGAAACATAATTATAATATTCTTATGCTTACTAATGGTTCTTTATTAACTGTTGATAGATTTAGGAGGCTGGAAGATATAGGAATGGATTCTATAAGGGTCAGCATTTATGGTAATTCTTCTGAATCGTACAATGCAATGCATGGGATAAGTAATACAGATTCGTTTCTTCGAATTAAGGAAAATTTAACTGAAATTTCCAGGATAAAAACTAAAACAAGTTTATTGCTGACATATAATGTGGTGGATGGTTGTAATGATTCTGCACTGGAGTCATGGATTGAATACTGGAAAGATAAAGTGGATCTGTTAGAAGTATGGCGTCCCCACAACTGGGTAGATAGTAAAGATTACAGGGCAGTACAAAAGGACAAGTTGAAAACATGTGGTAGACCACTTAACACGCCTTTGCAAATCCAAGTTGACGGAACTGTGAATATGTGCTGTTTCGATTTTGATGGAAAATTGCTCTTAGGTGATCTGAGGACGCAAACTCTTGAAGAAATATTTGAATCTTCAATGTTTAATAAGATTTTAAGGTATCATACAAGTGGTGATTATAGAGGAAGCGGTATAATTTGTGAGAATTGTGATCAGAGGAATGTTGAAAAAACTGACGCAATGATATACAACTCAAAATATGATATAGAGGAAAGGGTAAAGAAGGTATCAACTACCTATGCTGATCTTAACTAATAAGCTATGACTGAGATGGATATAGAAACAGAAATAAGAGAAGTCATTGGCACAGAGATAAATGGGCTTTCTCTTTTGCGTGAAAGGATAAATGCTTCTGCTAAAGCTGCGGTAGAAACTATCTTCAAGTGTCAAGGAAAAATAATACTTACAGGAATGGGCAAATCTGGCTTGGTTGCTAAGAAAATAGCGTCTACCATGTCAAGTGTCGGTACGCCGGCAATGTTTATGCATCCCGCTGAAGGAATGCACGGGGATTTAGGTATCATTGCCGCTGAGGATGTTGTTATCGCAATTGGAAAGAGTGGTGAAAGTTCTGAACTAAATGGCGTTCTTCCTTCAGTAAAAAAGGTTGGTGCAATAATTATTGGAATAATGGGTGAAACCAACTCTACTCTAGCGAAATATTCAGATATAATTATTGACATAGGTAATATTGAAGAGGCGTGTCCATTTAATATGGCGCCTACAACAAGTTCAACTGTAGTTATGGTGTTAGGGGATGCTATTGCTGTTGCCTTAATGAAGATGCGAGGGTTTACATTGACTGATTATGCACAGCTTCATCCTGGAGGGCAACTGGGGAAGAGATTGATTATGACAGTAGCAGATGCAATGTTAAAAGGAGATGATAATCCAATGATAAATATATCTGATAGTATGAAGCATTGCATACTGGAAATATCAAATAAACAAACCGGCGTAGTTTCTGTTGTAAATAATGATGGGAAACTTTTGGGGCTTGTAACAGATTACGATATAAGAAAACATCTTGAAAAAGAGGAAAATATATTTTCAATGAAAATTGAAGAGATTATGAATAGTAAACCTATTTCTATTTATGATGATGAAAAGGCATTTTCTGCTTTACAAATTATGCAAGAACGGGAAAAGCCGATAACGGTTTTACCAGTAATAAATAGAAAAGATGTTGTGATTGGGATATTAAGGTTGCAGGATTTGGTGAAAGTGGGTTTGTGAGAGCGAATTCATCTGATGCTTTGGATGATCATTGTATGGTTAAGAACTATTTAAGAATTTTATTCAGACAGTTTGTTATCCTGAATACGTTTGAATCGATATATAGGGGATGTTATTTGTTTAAGAAGAGAGTCGTCAGATTGAAGAGAGTCTTTTTAAATAAATTAGGTATGCTGATGAGTGGTAACAAGAATTAAAGATGAAGGTTATTGTTTCAATTTGTACTTGAGGAAGAAATATGAAAATTGCAGAGAATAATAAAAATAAATTTAGGGGTAGAGTAATTT
>Ga0233428_1000888_pt1 | contig 36548 bp, 39 predicted proteins | sample SI_118_April2016_4_FD_179890 | JGI IMG/M metagenome (GOLD analysis project Ga0233428, IMG submission 179890) | Seawater microbial communities from Saanich Inlet, British Columbia, Canada - SI_118_April2016_120_MG | ecosystem: Environmental > Aquatic > Marine > Inlet | place: Canada: British... | reverse complement strand
TCGAGATGATGATCACGCCAAGGAAAACTTCCTCGATCTTGAACTCTTCAGCTGAGGAGAAGATCATAAAGCCGAGACCACTATCGCCGCCGATCATTTCAGCCGCAATCAGCGCACGCCAGCCAAAGCCCATACTCATCCGCATACCGGTAATGATGCTGGGCATCGCACCCGGCAGATAGACGTCTCTAATGACATCCAGACGGCTACCACCCATGGTCAGCACGCTTTGCTCATAAACCCGGGCAACGCCTCTGACGCCCATCATCGAGTTAAAAAACATCAGCCAGAAAATGGTATTAAGCATGATGAACAAAGTCGTCATCCAGCCCACGCCAAACCACACAATCGCCAACGGGATCCAGGCAATGCCGGAAATGGAATTGGCAAAAATACCAATCGGCTCCAGAATTTTAGAGATTGGGCGGCTCATGCCCGCCAGCACACCAAAGGCAATGCCGAAAGGCAGACCAATAACCGCAGCCAAAACAACCCGTCCGAGGCTGGAGAGAATATGCGTCGACATTAGGCAGCTTTGATCCAAGGCCAATGCCGCGCCAAAGCCTTTGCAGTCTTCTTGCAAGATAAAGAACGCATCCCAAACCTCACCGATTGGCGGGATAAAGACCGGTGGTAGCCAGTCAAAGACAGCGTTCATATGCCAAAGGGAAATCATCACGACAAAGGGGATCGAGCCTAAGAAAAATTTACGCAGATTCTGGCGGCCAAAGCGGCGCTGAACGGCGATTGATACGGAAGCTATGGCACTCATCGTTGAACCAGCCCCCAGCGCTCAATCGTATCGGCTTCAAGTGGGCGTAGAAGGTAGTGATCGAGAATAATCCACGACACACCGATCAAAACCATGCCCAAAATAACTTCGGAGGTTTTATCGGCATCTTGGCCGGTAAAAATCATCCAGCCCAGACCTTCACGTCCGGCCAACATTTCACCGGCAATCACGGCCCGCCAGGCAAAACCAATCGAAAGCCTCGAGCCTGTCGCAATATGCGGCATGGAGCCTGGCAACAAAACGTCTCTGATAATCTGGTAGCGTGTCGCCCCCAAAGTCCGGGCGGCGCTGATGTATCTGATCGGCACTTCCCGGACGCCGGAAAGCACGGTAAAGGCGATCGGGAAAAAACTGGTATAGAGAATAACCGCCAAGACCGTTTCATCACTATTGCCCCACCAGACAACGACGATGGGGAAAATCGCAATACCCGAGACCGATTGGAAAAAATTCATCATCGGATAAAACATGTCGGCAATCGTGCGGTTGAGGCCGAGCAACAAGCCAAACGGAATGCCCAAGGCCAAGCCAATGGAACTGCCGACAATCAGACGCATGATCGTGTCACCGAAATAACTCGGCAGCAGACCTTTATAAATCATATCAACAGAGGATAAGGCGACCACAAGCGGCGATGGCAGATAACGCGCTGGATTGTCGATGGTACTGGAAATCAACATCCAAACGAGAAAAATCCCGATAATAATGAGTGTGAGATTAATCGCATCGGCGGCGGCGAAATGGCGCCAAAAAGCGAGGAAGCGATTGAGGCTATTCTTCGACAGCAACGGAAACCTCCTCGCGCACCAATTTGAGAATTTCATCACGCTTGGTGATAAATTCGTCATCTGCGCTCAAATCAGCCCAAATGCGTTTCTCACGCGGGATATTGATATCAACGATGGCTTTCAAGCGGCCCGGCCGGGCGGAGAACACAAAGCATCGATCGCCTAAGAATGCTGCTTCATCGACCGCGTGGGTAATAAATATAATGGTCTTCTTAGTCGCAATCGCGATGCGGTTAAGCTCTTCTTGCAAAGTGATTCGGGTTTGCGCATCGACGGCAGCAAAGGGCTCATCCATAAGCATGACAACTGGGTCAGCACAAAGGGTGCGGGCAACAGCGCAACGCTGCTTCATACCACCTGAAAGCTCATGCGGGTACTTATCTTCAAACCCGGTGAGACCGACGAGTTCAATAAAATCTTTAACGCGGGCTTCGCGTTCGTCTTTGGCCATGCCTCTGAGTTCTAGGCCATGCCCGATATTTTTAGCCACACTGCGCCACGGCAAAATTGCGTGTTCCTGGAACACCACGCCACGGTCAGAGCCGGGGCCGTCAATTTTAACGCCGTCAACCGAAGCAAGTCCTTCCCGGTAGGGCAGTAGGCCGGCCAAAATATTCAGCAGCGTCGATTTGCCGCAGCCACTTGGCCCAACGACAGTGATCAATTCGCCTTCTTGAACTTCGAGATTGATTTTTTCCAGAGCGTGAACCGATTCGCCGGTATACTCGTCTGGATAATGGTGGGTAAGGTCTTCAACGACCAACTTAGCAGGCATGGAAAATTCCCAAAATTATGAAATTTAGTAATTAAGGGTGCGACTTCGAAGCCGCACCCTTTTTCGATGATGCTCTATAAAATAGAGCTTATTTCATATCAGAGAACCATTCTGGATGGCGCTTGATCGTGCTGTCGATGAAAGACGTATCCAGATATTTAGCGGGATCAAAAGGACGCTTCATCTTTTTCTGAGCAATCAAGAGTTTTACAGAAGCTTTAAACGCCGCTGCCGTTCCGCCGCCAATCCGCGCATCATAAATGACATGCTTAGTGGTGCGGGCAACCAAATTAGCGTTCATGCCACGGACATAACGTGAGCCGATTTCGGACACTTCTTTGGAATTTTTTGGATCACGCAGAAAGTGAGCTGCCTCAGCCATTGCATCAACAAAAGCCTGGGTCCGCTTACGATCTTTGTAAACAACTTCAGGAAGACCGTGCATGCCAGCGCAGAAGCAAACATAACCGCCGCCGCGAATAACCAGGTTCGAGCCTTTAACTTTGTCCAAAGCTTTGGTGACATTTGGCTCCCAAGCAACCATCGCATCAACACCGCCGGAATCCAAAGTAGAAACATGGCTTGGTGGGCGTACATTGATCCGCTTCACATCATTTTTAGACATGCCAGCTCTTTTAAGGGCTTCTTGGAGATACAAATCACCGGTCGTGCCGAACGCAACACCAACTTTTTTGCCTTTGAGATCTTTGATGGATTTAATGCCGGTACCGGGACGGGCAATAATACCAACATTGCCGTCACTTGTAGGCGCACTATAGTGGCCACCAAGATAACCAACAACACCACGCAATTTAAAGCCTTTTTCCAAAGCAACTGGTAAGTTTGTGAAAGCTGCAGGGGCAAAATCAATTTCGCCAGCGCGAAGTGATTTAGTCAAAGCAGAACCGGTGTTTCTAACAACAACCTTGGCATTGAGACCATGCTTGGCAAAGAAACCTTTACCTTGCGCAACGAAGACGATCATGCCGCCAACGTTACTGGCAGCACCGACTTTAATGTCAGCTGCCTGAACACTTGCTCCAGCAGCGGTAAAAGCAGCCGCAGCAGCAAACGTCATTAAACTATTACGAATTATACTCATTAATACTCTCCCATGTATTGCCTCGAATTTTTCGAGACTTTGTAGTGAAACCTCTATGGATCCCCAAAGTTTCCGTGCTTTTTTAAGCCTTTTTCAAAGGGGGCTTTTTCAACTCATTCTGTATCATGCTTACCTGATATAAGCCCTTCAACTTGTTGTGATTTTTGTTTTTGATTTTTTGGCCTTTTCCTTTATAACCGGACGCTATAATTATTGGAAGTACGGATATATTAGTCATCTACAAACCATATGGTGCGTATAGCATTATGGATTAAGGATAAACGATACAATGGCGCCGACCGCAGAATACAAAAACTTGCCAAAAGATGAGATACGGGCACTCGAAGAATCGCGTCCCTTCCAGAAAATGCTCGGACGCATCTCGAGCAAATGGAATGTTTTGGTTATCCGGCGATTAAGTGGGCGGCGCATCCGCCCCTCGGAACTCCGCCGCGAGATTGGCAACATATCACCTAAAGTTCTCACTCAAACTTTGCGCGAGCTTGAATCCTATGGGCTAATCGAGCGCGAGGTATTCCCGATTATTCCGCCAAAAGTTGAGTATCGTTTGACGCCCTTGGGTGACAGCTTGGTTGTTGCCTTGGATGCGCTCAGAGATTGGGCGATGGACAATAACGCCGATGTTGAAGCGACCATCGAAGATTATAAGTTGCGTGAAAAGGAAGAGGCTCTCCAGAATTTTTAGCTGCTTTACGATAGGCTAAATTAAGCTTAAAAAGCGGCATCAAACTTAATTTAAAAATCCAAAAACACACTGATTTAGTGACAGACCATTAAGGGGTAACGAATGTCTGATATCAATATGGACACTGTAGATGAAATTGGCCTGGCCATTGTAGGCTGTGGCACCATTGGTCGTATCCGCGCCAAATATGCGCGCGAATATCCAGGCGTAAAATGGCTGGGTCTCTGCGACATAAATGATGAACTCGGCAAACAACTTGCCGAAGACACCAACGCAGATTTTTACACCAATGATTTTAACGAGCTGATCAATCGGCCCGAAGTCAATGCGGTTATGATCATCACCGATGAGAACAAGCACTTTGATCCCACCATGGCGGCCGTCGAGCAAGGCCACAAGCTGTTCATCGAAAAGCCCTTGGCAACCGAAGCGCGCGAGTCAAAGCAAATTCTGGATGCGCTTACCGAAGCCAAGCTTGATGCCTGCATCGGCTATACCCAACGCTTTCGCCGTCGCTTCCTGACCGTTAAAGAACGGCTGACCAACGGCCAGATCGGTGATGTGCATTCTGTCACCACGCGCGCTTTCATGAACCGCATGGTGCCAATCGCCACCATCGCTAAAACCAATGCGCGGCATAATCTAACGCCGATGGTCGTCTCCGGCACTCACTCGCTGGATATGTCGATGTGGCTGATGGAAGGCAAAAAGCCGGCCACCGTTTACGCCAAATCCGTTGATAAAGTACTCAACGAATGGGGCACCAAGGATTCAACCTTTGGCATTTTCACCATGGATGACGGCACGTTGTTCTCAATGAATATTTGCTGGGCGCTGCCGGAAGTCTGGCCGGGCACAGTGTATGGTCTTGAGATCGGTATCGTCGGCAAGGAAGGCGTCATTGACATCGAAGACACCCACCGCGATCTCGTACTTGCCACAAATGAAAAACTGCCGGGCGGTTATATCTCCGGCGGGTATGAAGCACCGGAACGTCATGTCGACTTTTTGACCAGCTATCCTCCGGGCGACATTTGGAACGATCAACTTTACGGTCCGATGCGCGAAGAAACCATTGGCTGGTTCACCCGCATCCTGATGGGCACACCGACGCCGCATTGCACTGCCGCTGAAGGGCATTCAAACCTGATGTGCACCATGGCGATGGATCTCTCTGCCAAACGTGGTGAAGAGGTGCAACTGCCGATCGATCCGGAAGATTTTTATAAGTAAGTTTTCTGGATAAAAATTAAAAGGGACGTGTAACTTCATCACGTCCCTTTTTTAATGCGCTAGAACTAATAACCGCCCTTGCGCTTGCTTTCGGGAAGCCCGGCTATTTTTGCAGCTTGTTTTGACGGCTGCTTGGGGAATAGCTCATAAAGATCTTTAGTGGATATTTTTTCATCCCAAGCGGCCGACATGGCTTTGACCATATTTCTTTCATTCGGCTGAGAGCCATGATTATCGGTAAATTCACTACGGAGATATTTGATAAGGTCCCAATGTCGTTCGGACAACTCCGCAATGCCATCCGCGGACGCAATCTCGACAGCGATATCCTCACTCCAGTCATCGATATTATCCAGATAACCATTTTCGTTTTTTTGAATGTCAGCGTATCCCATTTTCATTAAATCCATTGAATGTTGAAGTTTAATTTCGTCGCCAGCCACTCTCGGCCAGTGCAGTTGGGCGGGGCACCCCTTCTGCATATCAGTCGACGGAAAAGTATATTATTGCGATGCGTCTAATTTACAAGCGAGAAATGTTAAAAAGAGATTAGATTTAGGTTTCACTTTCCTCCCCTTGATGGAGGAGGAAAGATTTAGTCTTCTCTGTGCCCTCTGTGGTTCATTACTTACCCCAAAGCCTCAACACCCAGTTCACCAGCCGTTTTAGCCAAAGCTTCAAGCAGCCCGTCATGGATCGGCACGCCATTGGCTTCGCGGTCTTGGCGCTTTTTATGGCTTTGTTCACCGGGCAAGAGCACTTCATCATAACCGGGCAGTGTTGGTGACGCTTTCATCGCCCGGTAGATGTTATCGACATTGCGCTTGAAGGTTTCGACCTCGGCAAAAGCGGCTATATCGATGGCGACAATAAACTGGCCGGTGTTTGTGGGTGTCTGGAAGTCTGAATTGAAATCAACAACGTCTTTGCCGAAAGCTGCGCCGTTGAGCGTGCCGGCAAGCAAACCAAACATCAGCGCCAGGCCGTAACCTTTTGGCCCGCCAATCGGCAACAGGAAGCCGTCATCGGATTTGGTTGGGTCGGTCAATGGCTGGCCTTGTTTATCGATCATCCAGCCTTCTGGCATTTCCTCACCGCGTTGGGCGGCTGTCTTCACCTTGCCATAAGCCGCCACGGTCGTCGCCATATCGAGCACAATCGGCGGCTCTTCCATACCCGGCACGGCGATCGCAATGGGGTTGGTACTGAGCAGCATTTCCATGCCACCCCAAGGCGGCAGATGGTTGGCATTGCCGATCGCGACATAAAGCCCGATCATATTTTCGGCCATCGGCATTTTGGCATAAAGCGCGGCGGGACCTGCGTGGTTGCTGTCATGAGAGCCAACCCAGGCGACACCGCTCTCCTTGGCTTTTTTGGTCGCAAGCTCAGCGCAGTATTTCATTACCAGATGACCCTGCCCATTGTCGCCATTGACTAAGGCCATGCCGCTCTTTTCTTTTTCAACATGAATGTTAGGCGTGAGGTTGAGCCCGCCTTCTTTGATGCGGCGAATATAGCCCGGCAATCTGAAAACACCATGACCGTCCGAGCCGTTAACATCGGCCTCAGCCATGAGCTCGGCCACAATCCGCGCATCAGCGCTGGGCATTTCAGCCGCGACTAACGTTCGGTGAATAAAGCCAGCAATTTCTGCGCCCTGAAAGCGCCTTACGTCATCAGTCATGCGTCTCTCTCTTTAATTTACTGTGGGGTAACGACATCTTCGCCGGAGAGATGCTCAACGGTTTTGCCAGTTTCCTGGAAAGTCCGGGTGACCGCATCGGAATCATAGGTCCACATAATAACGGCTCGTGTATCGCCGATATTAACAAACCGATGATACGTGCCGGCTTTAATATAAGTGGTGTCCATCGGCTTGACCGGCGTTAATTCACCTTCAATGTCGACATTGCATTCACCCTCAAGCAAAATCACTTGCTCGTCACAATTATGACAATGCACAGGCACTTCTTTGCCAACGGGAAAACTGGTCAGCCCGGAGGTAATGCGCGAGCCGCAATTGTCTTTGGTCGCTAATACTGTTGTGATGACGCCATCGCCACGTTCATGTGTCGGCGCTTCTTCGATTTTAAATATTTTGGTTTCTGACATCGCTGGTCCCCAATTTTTTTAGTTGTTTTGGTGGAAATTCTTGTGGGCCGTAGCATACTAAAATCAAAGACTTTCGCAATGTCTTATATAAGAGTATAAAAAGGAAATATCGTCAAAATGACGAAACAGGGATTAGAGAAACGGAAATGAAAAATGGCAAAAAAAGCTACAGTTTCAGCCGCAAATTTAAATAAGCCAGCCCCACAGAAAAACGCAAAGACCAAGCGGGGCCAAACGAAATATCAAAAAGTGGACAATATTATCCGCCAGCGCCTGATCGATAACGTCTGGAAGCCGGGCGATGCGCTGCCGAGTGAGATGCAACTGGCGGCAGAGCTCGATGTCAGCCAGGGCACTGTCCGCAAGGCGCTTAATGATATGGTGACGGAGAATTTGCTGTTCCGCCGCCAAGGCCTCGGCACTTTTGTCTCCGAGCACACCGAACGCCGGGCGCTGTTCCTTTATTTTAGCATTGTCGGCAATGACGGCTCTCGGCTGTTACCGGAAAGTAATATCCTGGCTTGCGAAGAGAAAATGCCGACAGAAGTTGAGGCTGAAAAATTGGAACTCAGCCAGGGTGAAATGATCGTACAGTTTCGCCGCATCCGCTTTTTCAATGAAGTACCGACGCTCGTTGAGACAATCTCTTTGCCGCTTGAACACTTCCCCGGCTTTGGTACCGATGTTGAGCCACCCAACAACCTGTTCCGCTTTTATCAGTCAGAGTATGGCGTCACGGTTGCTAAGGCCGAAGAGCACCTAAAAGCTGTAAGCGCCTCTGCAGAAGAAGCCGCCCTCCTCAACATTGAGGCCGGCGCGCCGATGCTGGAAATCGACCGCATCGCAAAAATGCTTGATGGCCGCCCAGTCGAATGGCGCGTCAGCCACTGCGACACCAGCAATTATCGCTATGTCACGGAACGTGGATAGATTGTGTGACGAGTTAATTTCAACCCTTCATCCCAAGCCGTCATTCCGGCGAAAGCCGGAATCCAGAAAGCCGCCTTTCTATTTTACAAATGATAGACTGGATCCCGGATCAAGTCCGGGATGACGTTTAAGGGCTAAAGGCGAGGAGAAAATTCTATGACAAAAAAAATCGGCTATATCGGCCTCGGTGTCTTGGGCTCGGCGATGGTGCCAAATTTGATCGAGAGCGGCTTTGACGTCATTGGCTATGATGTGCGCCCGGAAGTCCTAGAGGAACTCGGCAAGCTCGGTATGGAAGGTGCAAGCTCGCCAAAAGATGCGGCAGAGCGCGCTGATGTTGTTGTCACCTGCCTGCCTTCCATTGAGGTTTTGATGGATGTCTATGGCGGCGCAGACGGCATCGATAAGGCGGACAAAAAGGGCCAGATCATTATTGAGACCAGCACTTTTCCTGTCGACGAGAAGGAAAAAGCCAAGACGCTCATGGACGCGGCAGGCAAACGCATGCTCGACTGTCCGGTCAGTGGCAACCGCATCTTGGCAGTGAAAAAACAACTCACAGCTTTTGGCAGTGGTGAAGAAGCGGCTTACAACGAGGTCGAAGATGTCATCCAGGGTTTCGCCAGCCGGACGTTTTATGTCGGCGAATTTGGCAGCGGTATGAAAATGAAATTCTGCGCCAATATCCTCAATCTCGTGCATAACTCTGTTGCCGCTGAAGTTATGGTGCTCGGTATGAAGTCCGGCCTTGATCCTGAAATGATCCATAATGTGATCAGCGGGTCTGGCTCGAGCTCGTCGATGTTTGAGACCCGCGGGGCCATGATGGCCAATAACAATTACGATCATGAAGGCATGAATTTCTCGGTGCCGATCAAGGATTCCCGCTTTATCTCGGATCACGCCCACAAAATGCAAGTGCCGACACCGATCTACCATGTCGCATTGCAATCTTATTATGCTGCCATCGCGCAAGGTCATTTCGACGAAGATGCAGCAGCCGTCTGCGCCGCGATGGAACGCGCCGCTAATTTTGAACGTCCAAAGGATGAGAAAAAAACCAATGAGTTCTAAACCAAAAAAGAAAGTAATAAAAAAGCCAGCAAAAGAATCCGTCTACAAAGTCGGTGTCATCGGTCTCGGCAATATGGGCCGAGGCATTGCTAAAAACCTGATCAAAGCCGGCAATGAAGTCTTTGTCTGGGATATCTCAGAAGAGGCCCGCAAGCCTTATGCTAGAAAGGCGACCATCGCCGAGCCGCATGAAATGGCCGGAAAATGTCAGATGGTGATCTTTGTCGTTCCGGGCTCACCAGAAATCGATGCCATGCTCAAAGGCAAAAACAGCATGCTCGCCAAACCAAAACGCGGATTGGTTTTGTATGATTTTACAACATCTGATCCGGTCTACACCAAGAAGCTCGCCAAGCGGGCTGCTAAAAAAGGCGTCACTTATATGGATGCCGGCATGACCGGCGGCGGCGCACAAGGGGCCGATGAGGGCACCATGACACTAATGATCGGCGGCGATACAAAAGTCTTCAAACGCACCGCACCGATGCTGGCGCCGGTAGCCAAAAAGCTTATCCATCTCGGCGCAAGCGGAACCGGCCACACCATGAAGGTGGTCCATAATATGATCACCCATACCAACTTCTTTGCCCTCAGTGAGGCCGCTCATCTCGGTCGGCGCGCCGGCATCAAGCTGGAAGATTTGATTGAAGTGTTTAACAACGGCAACGCCCGCAGCTTCATCTCCGAGCGCCGCTTTCCAGATCACATTATCTCCGAAACCTGGGATGGCCGGTCCAGGGTCTACAATCTCAACAAAGATGTCGGCATGGCGATCGCACTGGCTGACAAGTTGGGCGCGACTGTGAATATCGGCCGCGACACCTACGCCTATATCCAAGAAGCCGTCCGCCAAGGCCGCTCTGAAGAGGACTTCACCCGGCTCTATCCAGATTTAGAGAAGCTGGATAAGAAGAAAAAAGCTAAGAAGAAAACTAAGAAAAAAAAGTAAGAATACCCACCTAGTCATCACCCTGGACTTGATCCAAGGTCCAGGAATCTTTCAACCAGCAGAGTATTTGTGAGAAAGTCTGGATTCTGGCCCCCGCCAGAATGACGATGGGGATTAGCTCATCGCCAGATCGACAAGCTCGTCACCAATGATCTTGCGTTGTTCATCGATGATCGGTGTGACGGCATCGACAAAGGCTTGACGTTTCTCGTCACTCAGCTGGATGATGTCATTCTCAGCCGGGTCGAATTTTTTCAAAAGCTCGACATCTTCTTCAATCGCCAAGGCGCGCTGGGTTCGCGTGGCCTCCAGCGCCGCGTCATCGACGGCTTGACGCACTTCGTCGGGCCAGCCTTCATACAAGCCACGGTTCACGTAAAGCCCACAGACACCCAGGATGTGTCCGGTGAGCGTGATATAGCGATGATGTTTGTGGATGTCGAATTGATAGATATTGGTCAGCGGATTATCCTGGCCGTCGATGTCGCCGCTTTCCATCTCAGCAACGAATTGCTTGATGTTCATAATCACCGGCTCGAAGCCGAGGCGACGGTAGATACGGCCTTGGAATTCACTGGGCAGCGTGCGGGTACGAATACCCTCGCAGTCTTTGGGTTCCCGGATCGCCCGCACGCGATTGGAAAAATGCCGATAACCGTTATCCCAGAAATGCAGAATCTTGAGATTAGGATGCGCTGCTTCAATCGCCATCTTGATGCGATCGCCCAACTCGCCATCGAGCTTGGCATAAGCCTTTTCCCGGTCATTGAAGACAAAAGGTAAGTCCAGCACACTGACCATCGGGAGCTCGGACGAGAAATAATTGGTCGACATATAACAGAAGGTCAGTTCGCCGCTTTCGGTCAGGGTAATAAGGTCGCCTGTCTTGTGGCCAAAGACCGTAATGTCATTATCCAGAACATAGTCGACATTGCCGCTCAAGCGCTCTTTCAGCCCATCTCCCAGCGCTGCGCCAGCTCGGGTGTGGATTGAAATCGGTGTTTGATAACCACCAAAGCGGAAAGATAAGTCAGACATAATTCAGCTCCCCCATTTTTTTATTATACTAGCTGCCGCATAAGAAAATGGCACCCCTCATTTCTGAGGGATGCCATTAATTCTTTGGTCTAAGATCTGATGATTATTTTTTCATCAAGCCTTGAACCATCGCTTTGTAAGCTTTGCTTTGTGCAGGACGTTGCTTTTCGTAAGCAGGACCTGTCTCATAATCGGTGATTTCACCGATCGCTTTAATCAAGCGCTTGTAGGTTTTGTGACCTTGCAGTTTCGTCATTGCTGAACGAAGTTTTGCTAGACGGTCAGCCGGAATGCCGCGTGGTGCCATAAGCACACGATGCATCAGGCCAATGTCTGAGGTGTAGCCAAGATCTTTAAAAGTAGGCACGCCTTTAAACGCTGTTTTCTGACCAGCAGAAATAAGTACGCGGACTTTTTTACCTTGAGCTTTAATTGTTGATTTAAACTGGAAAGTAAAATCAGCTTCTTTAGCCAAGAAACCACGCAAAGAAGGTCCGCCGCCTTTATAAGGCACCATGACGATGTTCTTTACGATACCAGCTTCAGTGAAGAGTTGCAGCGCCGGAGCATGGGTTGCACCCCAGTTACCTGAGTGAGCAAACTTCAACTTGCCTGGGTTCTTTTTAGCATAAGCAACCAATTGGCCCCAAGTCTTGAACGGGCTATCAGCACGCACGATGACGGAGAAGCTACCGGAGTTCAGCTTACCAACCGTGACGAAATCTTTATCCGTGTTATACGGCAATTTCTTCACATGCTTTTGCAGCTGATCATAGTAGTTATGAGTGAAAATCAAGGTATAGCCGTCTGGCTTAGAACGTGCGGCAGCAGCCGTACCAACTTGACCAGATGCACCAGGCATCAATTTCACGATGATTGCGTTACCAAGAAATTCTGGAATGACACTGGTGAACACACGCGCATTACGATCGTGCGAACCACCAGCACCCAAAGGCAGAATCATGGTGATTGGTTTTTCTGGATACCCAGCCGCTTTAAGGGTGTCGATTGACATTCCCAAAGCAAGAACCGTCCCCAGAACGAGTTTTATAACATTGCGTATCCGCATTTTCTTTTCCTCTCTGTAGTACATTTAAAAAATTTTCACTCTCTAACCTATCGGTTCAAAGAGCGCTTTAATTTCCCCTTAAAACAACTCTTATATAAGACATCAGGGGCAAAGCCTTCGTCAAGCCCTAATACCTCACAAATCCAGACATAATTGTGAGAATTGTTCGGTATTAGAACCATTTAGTAATTCCTGTTTTCTAAATTACTCCTCAGTACCAAACTGTTTTCGAAGCCGTGTAGAGCGTCGCCACATCAAGAATGTTACGATCGGCGTGAGGGCAAAAATAACGCCGGTAATCGGTCTTTCAAACAGCATGTAGCTGAACAGATGACCGCTCGAGAGCGTTACACTTTGGCCGAAGGAGTATTCCAGCGTTGGCCCCAAAATAAAGCCCATCGCCATCGGTGTCACATCGAAGTGCAGCTTTTTAGCGATATAGCCAAAGGCACCAAAGAACACCAAGACGGCGAGGTCGAAAGGTTGCGCGCGGAACACCCACGAGCCGGCAAAGGCAAAAACCAGTGTTAGCGGCAGCAGGAAGGATTTTCGGATCGTCACCACTTTGGCGAAGAACGGAATACAGACATAACCGATGCCGAGGAACAAAATATTGGCAATCACCATCGCGATCAAAATCGCATACACCAACGCGCCTTGTTCTTCCATCAATTGCGGACCGGGTCGCATGCCTTGCGCGATGAAAGCACCAACCAAAATAACTGTCAGATTGTCGCCTGGGATACCCAGTGTCAGCAGGGGCACCAAGGTTGGGCCGTTCACTGCATTATTGGCACATTCGGCAGCGGCTACACCCTCAAGCTCACCCTGGCCAAAAGTCTCCGGGTGGGTTGAGGCCGATTTCGCCGCCGCATAACCCATAAAGGCGGCCACAACTTGGCCAACACCTGGGATCATACCGATTGAGGTGCCAATCATCGTTGAGCGAACAAGTGTCCGACCAACGCCTTTAAATTCAGCCCAGGTCAAGCGCTCACCGCTCACTTTAAGGTCTTCGGCTTTGATCAACGAAGACGCTTTCTTTTCAATATTGGTGAAAATTTCCGGCAGAGCAAAGACGCCGATCAGCATTGGCAACAAAGGAATGCCAGCTTCGATCTGCGGAATACCGAGCGAGAAACGCGACAGCGCGCCAATCGGATCCTGGCCGATCATGCCAAAGAACAGGCCGACGACCAGCATCAACAAGCCTTTGACGAAGACGCCACTTGAGGTTGCTGAAATAACAATCAGCGCCAACAACAAAATCGCCGCCAGTTCTGGCGGGCCTAACAGTAGCGCCACGGCCGCAATAGGACCTATCAGAGCAATTGTAAAAAGATCACTGGAAAGATCGCCGGCAACGGATGAGAACAGCGCCATCTCAAGGGCTTTGCGCGCTTGACCTTTTTTGGTCAACGCTGGCCCATCGAAGGTTGTTGCCACCGCCGCTCCGGTGCCGGGCATGGAAACCAAAATAGCTGGGATTGAGCCACCATAAATGCCGCCTTTATAGACGCCGATCAAGAAGGGAATGCCCAGCAGTGGATCCAGGAAGAATGAGATTGGCAACAGGATTGCCATCGCCATCAAGGTCGTAAAGCCGGGCAGCGCGCCGACAAACATACCTAAGAATAACCCGCCCGACATATAGATCATGGTGTCTAGACGAAACGCGAGGCCGACACCTTCAAGGAACACTTCAAACATTTAGTTTCTATGCTCCAAATTCTTATATAATCGGTCGATAATCAAATAAGCGACCAATGGGTCAGCGGGTAAATATCGATTGGGAATGGCGGTAGTTCCACCAATAGCAGACGCCGGAATGTGGCGAATACCACCACCGGCAAAGTGATGCTGATGAGAACGCCAACCAAGTAATTGCGATTGCCAAAGTAAGTCGACATGGCAAAAATCATGATCGCACTGCCAAGCACAAAGCCAAGATTAACCATGAGCGGCACATAGATTGCCATCATCACTAACGTAACGGCCACGTTGACAATTGCCTCTTTATCGAGATTTTTCAGTTCATTGACCTGATCAATGGACCTACTTTTATAGAGGAACCAAACGCCCAAAATAACCATGCAAATAGCCGCAATCTGCGGGAAAAGCTCCGGCGGCAGATTGAACTGGCCAACGGATAGCTGAATAAGCGGTTTATCGATTTGGCTCGGTATCACGATATAGAGAAAGACACCGAGGGCGATAAATAGAATTGCCGCTACCGTATTGAAGTTAAATTTCTTTTCGACAATTTGATCCATGATCTAGGTCCAATTTTGTTTCTCTCGCTTTGTTTAACTGGCGATCCGAATTGATGACATGTCTGTTGAATTCAACGGCAAGGTTACCGGCTCATTGCGCTCAACCGACAAATCAGCCGCCATATAGACTTCCATGACTTGGCGCGCTTGCTGCGGCGTCACCATAACCGGCTTGTCCATCGCAACAGCTTCCAAGAAGTGAACGCCTTCATTATGCATCGGTCCGGCGAAGACATGCTCAACCTGCTCACCCGGCATTGACGACATTGGCAAGCGAATACCATTTTCCATCGTGTTTAAAACCACATCTCTGTGAGTATCATCGATGGTCAGCATACCTTTGGTGCCGGAGAACTCGACCCAGGTACCGGAAAAATTGGGATGGCCGGGAGGGGCCGACCAGCACGCACCAACCGTAATAACCACACCATTATCCAGCGTCACCATGGTCCATTGCGCATCTTCAAGGCCCGTAACATCCTTCATCGCGCCATAGGCTGATTGCGAGTAGACCCGGACCGGCTTGGCCGGCTCCAAGCACCACAACAGAAAATCAAGATCGTGCGTTGCTTCCATTGCCGCCGGCGAAAGTTTAATACGTTGACCGATTTTAGTGCCGAGACCACGCGTAATATAGCGGCTAACGAGACCAGCAACCGGCGCCCCGATGGTACCATCATTCAAACATTTCTTGAGATAGGCAAATTTGTGATTGAAACGCTGGGAATAACCAACGGTGAATTTGACCCCGTTGGCCTCAGCTAAATCAACCAACGTATCGGCTTCGCCCAAAGTCAGCGACAAGGGTTTTTCCATAAACACATGTTTACCGGTCTCAAGGCAATGCTTTGCCATTGGGAAATGAATGTCTTCCGGCGTCGCTGAAATGAAAAATGCATCAATGTCATCATTTTTCAGCATCTCGTGGTAATCGAGTGTCGCCGAAGCAGCATTTGTCAGTTCTTGAACTTCGGCTAGACGGTCAGGCCGGATCTCACAAATATGAAGATCTTTAACAAGGGGATTAGCCGCGCAAGTGTTCGCGCGAATACCGCCGCACCAACCTGTTCCGATGATACCAACATTGATCTGCTTCATTTTATTTTATTCCTTTGTTATGGAGTTCCACGAAAAGAAACCTCGCGGGTATAAGCCCCATTCGTCCCTGATGTTTTTTTTAATTTCTGCTCAGTCTTATATAAGACCTAACTGTGCTGTCAAGAACTGAGTCTTATATAAGACTACTTCGGCGGAGATAGCAGCCCTTTTTTAGCTTCTACCGGTCCTTCTAGGGTATTTAAAAATTTTGCAAGCTGGCCTAGTTGCTGACCCGACAAACCGAGTTTAATAAGCTCGCTTTGGCCAATACGGGCTTTGGGCGCTCTATTATAGTGATCGAGAACATCTCTAAGAGATTTAAATTGTCCGGCATGCATATAGGGAGCTGTCTTTGAAAGATTGCGCAAAGTCGGGGTTTTAAACGCGCCCAGTAATTCTGAGCCGCCCTTTTTAGCAAAATTTATTTCCGAACAAAGGGCCAGCGGCGAATCACTGAACCGGCTTTGACAATTAAATTCGTCGTTGAGAACCTGAGAGACACCTTGGCTACGGCCCTTGTCCGATGACGGCAGGCCGGTATTGTGAAAATCCGTATTGGCAAAAAGCGGCCCGTTGTGACAGCGTAGGCAATTGGCTTCACCGATAAACAATTTTAATCCGGCCCGCTCGTCTGGCGACAATTGGGATTTTTTCGCCGGTTCAACATTGTGCAATATCGCTGCCGCGTAAAAATCAAATTTCCCGGGTCCGGGTAAAATCTTGCGCTCATAGGCGGCAATGGCTTTGCCAAGATTTGCAAAAGCCCGCGTTATGCCCTCTTGGTCCTTCAACTTAGGCATAGCACCAAAAATATTTTCATAGCGCTTTTTGTAATCTGCATCCTGGCGGATGAGGTTCACAGCTTGGGCCCGGGTAAAACCGTGTTCCAGAGGGTTTTCTATCGGCCCTAAGGCCTGCGCCCATAGGCTATCTTTGCGCCCATCCCAAAACAGCCACGGACTATATGCGCTGCCGATAATTGTCGGCGTATTGCGATCAGTTATGCCGATGCCTTTAGCGACTTTCACGCCATCCGAAAAGTTTAAGATCGGAATATGACACGTTGCACAGGCAACCGTGCCGGTCTTGCTCAAGCGTTTATCGAAAAACAGACGGTGGCCGAGTGCAACAGCGCGGGCGTCGTCAGCAAATTTATTTGATGGATCAGGTGGGACCGGGGCGAGGCTGCCCAGCCAGAGCGACCGAATCGCGGCGCGCTCTTCCTCTGACCATTTGTCGCTACTCATGCCGGTTCGGCTGCCAATAAGGATGACCGCCGCGATGCCTGAAAATAGGATCAGAAAATAAACCAGATAAAAACGGCGCATGTTCATGGTGACTCTATTTTAACACCACACTGAAAGTGACATTGTCAGCTTGGGAGCCCGTTGCGATGGCGAAATTCAGATGCCACCAGCCGGACATATTAAATTTCATGCCCTCCACCAAATACTGCCCAGCGCCTAAATATTTCGTCACGCGCGGCGCGGTTGGTAAACCATGACCATGTTCCGGCATACCGCCGTGAATGTTAAACTTGGCGCCTTCAACCGGCTTGCCCGTCTGGTCCAGGACCGTCACCACCCAACCATGCATTTTATTAATAGCGACCGGATTGAGATTACTGGCCAGCGAAACCTTAAACTTCCCACCATCTGATAATTTTGTCAGCGACGTGTCCCGCACGCCCGGCATCGCATGCGGCATTGGCGCGTGATTGCCTTGGTTATGGTTCCCTGACTTGTGATGCTCCATATGCATCTTTTGATCATTGTGCATCTGCTCTGCGGAACGCAGATCAGACGCCATCGGCACCAGCATCACGCTAAGGAGAAATGTGAACAGTAAATATTGCTTCATTTATTTGTATCCATACTTAAAGTTTTTTAGCGCATTTCTAAAATTCTGCGCCAAGTTCGAAAGGTTGTACAAACCCTTCCCGTTAAATACAAACAAAAGACGTAGAATGGAAATATCGCCTCAACGTCATCGGCCTTACAGAATTACAGAAAATTTACTGGAAAGACCCGACCTCGAATGCTATGCAGCCCTCCATATTCTTATATAAGAGTACCATGTTGTTGTTCATTTAGGGCAACGTAGCTAAGGGGAAGAGAAAAATTATGTCTAGCAATATTATCGCCGTCGCAGATTCGGTCTTTCCGTCTCTCGACCCAGCCAAGGAAGCGCTTTCAGGCGTTACTTCTGAAGAATTCCGTATGTCCGCTGATACCTCAGCCGACAGCATTTTAGCCGTTGCTGCTGATGCCGATGCGCTTCTGGTTACTTACAGCCAGATTAATGCTGAGGTGATCGCCGGTCTCAATAATTGTAAAGCCATTGGCCGCTTTGGCATTGGCACCGACAATATCGATATCGCCGCGGCGACTGAAAAAGGCATCAAGGTTTGCTATGCACCGGTCTACTGCCTGGATGAAGTTTCCGATCACGCGATGGCTTTGCTGTTGTCTTGTGCGCGTAAAATTCCATTTGCCAATGCGCGTGCTGCTGAAGGCCGCTGGGAAATGCCGGCTGTTGCCCCAATTGGTCGCTTCCGCGGTAGAACACTGGGCCTTATCGGTCTCGGGAACATCCCACAGCAAATCGTTGGTAAAGCGCAAGCTTTCGGCATCAATGTGATCGCTTCCGATCCTTATTGCCCGGATGATGTATTCTCCCGCCTCAATGTTGAAAAAGTTGAGCTTGATGATCTGCTGGGTCGTTCTGATTATGTCTCCGTTCATGCGCCGCTTACGCCAGAGACAGAAAACATGTTCAACATGGACGCCTTCAAGAAGATGAAGAACACCGCCTTCCTGATCAACACAGCACGGGGTCCATTGGTTGAGATTAATGATTTAGCAAAAGCTTTGGATGCCGGCGAGATTGCTGGTGCCGGTCTTGATGTTTTACCTGTTGAGCCTCCTGAAGCCGACAATCCATTGTTGGGCCGTGACGACGTTGTCCTCACCCCCCATACCGGCTTCTACTCGGAGGACGCGCTGCTTGATTTGCAGACAACTGTGGCAACTGACGTTGCGACCATCCTCGGCGGCGGCGAGCCGAAATATCCAGTGACGCCTAAATAAAGCTGGATAACCGACCATGAAAGCCATGATGCTGACGGCACCGAAAGCGGTGTCGCCTGAGGACGTCGATATGCCCGAGCCGGGTCCGGATGAAACCCTCATCCGGGTCACCAAAACGGGCATTTGCGGCACCGATTTGAAAATATTTCAGGGCGGTATCCCGGTCGACTATCCCCGCATCATGGGACACGAATCGGTTGGTGAGGTTATCTCAGGCGGCAATCTCGCTCCCGGTACCCCGGTTATTGTCGACCCGGCTTATTACTGTGGCTCATGTTATAACTGCCGAGACGGCCAGACGCATTTGTGTCCGAACGGTGGTCTCATTGGCCGGGATGTTGAGGGCGGCTTCGCAGAGTACATGGTCGCACCGTCCCGCAACGTGCACGCTTTGCCAAAAGACATGGACCCCGGCGTGGCCCCACTGATCCAGCCGATGACCACCTGTCTGCATGCCCAGCGCAAAGCAAATATTTTCCCCGGCGAAGCCGTGCTGGTTTATGGTCTGGGTGTCACCGGCCTGCTGCACGTTCAACTCGCCAAAGCGCATGGTGCTTATCCCGTGATTGGCGTGACGCGTTCCGAGTGGAAGCGCGATCTGGCCCGAGAACTTGGTGCCGACTTCACCTTCGCACCGGGCGAAAATCTTAAAGAACAAATCTTGGAAGTTACCGGCGATAAGGGCGGCGTCGATCTGGTCATCGAAAGCGTTGGCCAATTGCCGATCCTCGCCGAAGCCATTGAGTTGGTACGCCTGGGTGGCCGCATTCTACCGTTCGGCATCTACACGCAAACCCAAGGCGAGCTGCCGTTCTACAATCTCTATTTCAAAGAAATCCAGGTCGTCAACGCCCGGGTCGCCAAGCCAGAAGATTACCCCGCCTGCGTCGACTTTGTTGAGCGCGGCGTCGTCGACCTTAAGCCGCTGATCACCCATAACTTTAGCCTGGACGAGATCAACAAAGCCCTCGACATGCTCGACGGCGGTGACAGCTCCTGCATTAAGATCATCCTGGACCACGCGGCTTAAATCACCGCCATCATTCCGGACTTGATCCAGAATCCAGGGGAAACACCAAGCGACTGTGTTGTCCGTCAAGTTGTCTGCCATTTATTATTATCCCTCATCATGGCATTTACCAGAGACCGGCACATGCTATGCGATTTAATCTTTGGCTGTAGTACTAAAATCCATAACACTTATTGGAACGTATACGGAAAACCCCCTCGAAATGGGTCAAATTTGGTCGCAGAGCCCTGCTATTTGATGACATGAAAACGGGGGTACGGAAAACAGTTGGTTTCGGTATGTCTTTAACCAGTCCGCTTTACACCCGAAAGCAGACACCAATCACATAGGGTCAAAGAGTCCGCTATTAACCAAAATCAGTCATAAAGAATTGAGATTGAATGAGAGAAGGTTATATTAAAATTTGTGAAAGTAGCTTGGTTTTGATATTTTAATTCTCGTCTACCATTTAATATATAGCTTGATATTGTAATTACCGAGTAGTCTGCAAAACAAGTGACCAAATGCAAAAGAATAATATAATTTTCGGGGGCTCAAAACGACATCTTCACTGCCAGAAGGTGGGCGTTCTCGTTTGTTTTGCGCTTTCTGTTTTGATCTGGCCGACGATACATGCGTATGACACTGGGCAAAAGGTTCTAGCCACCATAGAAATTGCTTCATCAATCGTATCGGATAATTTTGATCACGATCACGGACATAGTCATGATGATGAAGACTTACCGGAACAACCGGCACCCAACCATTCTCATGACCACGATCCAGCAGATCACTCACATGAAGTGCCTATCGTATTGGCGGCACTCAATCACCGCACGGGTTTTCCGCCAAGCGAAAACCTAGTATTATATTTAAGCTCAAAAAAACTCGGTGCAGTTTTTGATTTAGAGCGCCCCCCTCGTTCGTAAGTGTACCGCCATGAGGCGGTCTATTGTTCGTAATTATCGAACGTCAAAACACTTACTGACGAAAGGAAACATCATGCATCCTCAGACTAGATGCGTAAGCTCACTTTTGAGAAAGTGGCCTTATACATTCATCATGCCATTTTTTGTGGCATCTCTTTTACTGCTTGTGCCATTGGATGCCGCACAGGCTCATGCCGTAACCCAAGGCGACAAAGGTTACATTCAGGAAATATTCGGCGTCCAATTAATTCCATTCACCTATCTTGGTGCCAAGCATATGGTAACAGGATACGACCATATCCTATTTTTGTTTGGCGTTATCTTCTTCCTTTATAGGATGAAGCACGTCGCCATCTATGTGAGCCTTTTTGCACTTGGCCACTCAGTCACTATGATCGCCGGTGTATTATTCAATTTTGGCATTAATAGCTTCATCATTGACGCCATTATTGGGTTTTCCATCGTCTATAAAGCTTTGGATAACCTGGGTGCCTATAAAGTATGGTTTGGTGTTCAACCCAATACAAAGATCGTGACGCTTTTCTTCGGTCTTTGCCATGGCTTCGGCCTTGCTTCAAAACTGATAGATTACGAGATTGCTGCCGACGGGCTTCTGCCCAATCTACTGGCATTCAATGTTGGCGTCGAAATCGGTCAAATACTTGCACTGGGAGCAATTCTCGTGGCGATGGGGTGGTGGCGACGAACCGATAGTTTCTTTCGATATGCCTATACAGCCAATGTCGCAATAATGGCGATTGGTTTCATTTTCATCGGTTTACAACTCACCGGCTACTTTGTGGCCTGAGATAAAGGAAATTTATTATGTACAATTCAGAAATACCCAATCTTGAAAAACTGCCCTCAAAAGGCAGGTTAATTCGATCGACGATCATCGCCATCCTTTCGGCGGTCTTTATCCTCGTCACCATCGTGCTTCCTTCTGAGTACGGCATCGATCTGACCGGTGTCGGTCGCGCAATTGGGCTTGCCGAAATGGGGGAAATTAAAACTCAACTCGCGAAAGAAGCCGAAGAGGACCAACTCCGTGAACAGCAGCAAAAAAGCCAAACGTCGGGATCGTTATCTGACTCTATGGGGCGCTTTGTTGCCGGGCTATTTATCAGCACTGCATTTTCTCAATCAACGTCCTCGGACTGGAAAGACGAGATCAAAGTCACTTTGACCCCCGGTAAAGGCGCGGAAATAAAATTGATTATGAAAAAAGGTGCTAAGGCTAATTTTTCTTGGACCTCTGGGGATGGCCGGGCAAATTTTGACCTTCACGGCAGTGGAAACGGCCAGAATATCAGCTACAAGAAGGGCCGAGGCGTCAAGGGCGCTCAAGGCGTTCTCGAAGCCGCTTTCGATGGTCAGCATGGTTGGTTTTGGAGAAATAGGGATAAGCAACCCATCACAATCATCTTACGTGTTAAAGGAGCCTACACAGGCATTAAAAAGTATTTGTGATAGCTTCACAAATTTACCAAGCTCGGCTGGACACAAGTTCAGCCGAGTCTTTTTTAAAAATCAATAATGTCCGCTTTGGGTCAGGAGAAGACCCTTTTACGCAATTCCGGTAATGTCCGCTATTGAGAGCAAAGCAGACGTTTTTAACCTATACCGAAAGCATTGGTTTTCCGTACATTCAAAACTTTTTTCCTCTGTCCCTCTTTAGCTTCTTCTTCGTGTTCTTCGTGCCTTTTGTGGTTCAATTCTTTTATCATTCCAACGAAAACCAACGGTTGAGATAAAGACTGGATCCCGGATCAAGTCCGGGATGACGGTGGGGATGGTAGAGCGATAGATAATCTTCCCCCTCTCCCATCAAGGGGGAGGAAGATTTTGTTGCGACACCCAACCCTATTCTTCACGGCAGCAAAAATAATTTCGCATGATCCCTATTTGAGATAGTATCGACGAGAAATTAATTCAGATGGTGGATCAGCGCGTGCGGACTCTCGTAATTATAGTTGTGATTTGTCTCTTATCGGTTCAAGCAAAAGCCGATACGCTTAGAATTTCCACAGCAGAGTTTCCCGAAGCGCGTTCTATCATTCGCGTATTGAAAGAAGCCTATGGCAAAATTGGGCATGACGTTGAATTGGTAATTCGGCCCGCGAAACGTAGCCTCGTTGAGGTCAACAACGGCCGGTCGGATGCAGAGCTTGCCCGGGTAACTGGTGCCGAAACCGAATACCCCAATCTCGTGCGCGTAAAAGAGCCGATCCACGCTCTCAGTTTCTCCGCGATTGTTAGCAATAAATCAAAGCAGTGGCTAAGTTCCTGGCAAAAAATAAAAGACCATCACATCAGCTATCCGAGAGGCTACCGATTATTAGATATCAGAACCAAAGGCATGAAAGTATCGGTTGCCAAAGACCCTGATACTGTCGCTAAATTAATCAAGGCTGGACGGGTAGATGTCGGTATTGTCGTCACGTCTGACGCCATCAGATTCGCCTCGGGCTCGGATGAGATTGCCCTCCTGGAACCGCCCATTGAAGTCGTTACGCTCTACCACTACGTAAACGTAAAACACCGGCGCCTGGTTCCCAAGATCGAGAAAATTCTAATTGAGCTCAATGATAGCGGCCGGATTAAACAAATCCTTCAGGGTGAGAAATAAACCATCACCGAAATTTACCCATAACTTCAATGTCATTCCGGACTTGATCCGGAATCCAGCAATCCTATCAACTGTTCCGTAGCCAGCTATTCTGGATCCCGGATCAAGTCCGGGATGACGCTTTGAGGGATGAAACCTACCGCTTTAACTTAACAGCCTTAAAGCCTTCGGTCGTCGCGGGTACGGATTGTTCGATCGGGAATCTCTCGGCACTTGAGCCGCCGACATAGCCGTCGAGGCGGGGCTCGCCTTCTAGAAACTTGGCGAAGTCATCAGGGGTTTCAATGCCGCCGCCGTGGCAGGTGTAGATAAGATCGCTGTGCTTGGCGGCCAGGGCATCAATGACGGAGGCTGTGCGGGCCAGTGAATCTTCGTCGCTCAGGATGGTCGAGGAGCCAATAGTGCCACCGGACGAGTTACCATAATGGACGATGATATTATCGACGCCGGCTTCCGCCATGGCGAGGGCTTCGTCTGGCGTTGTGCAAAAGGCTTTGGTCCAAAGACCAATACTTGAGGCGTAGCCCAACACGTCGACTTCGAGTGCGTAGCCCATGCCAGTTTCTTCGAGATCACTCCTGAACTTGCCGTCAATCAACGCCACGGTTGGACAGTTCATAATGCCGTCAAAGCCCGCTTCGGCCAGTTGATCAACAAAGCGGTGCATGTCGCGGGTCGGATCATTGCAGAGAATACCGGCAATCACCGGCGCTTCCTTAACAACGCTTAGCAAAGCACGTTCGCCCAGCTCCATCGTGATCGCATTGGCATCACCGATCGGCAAATAGCCCGCCATTGAGCTCATACCCTGCATGCGGAAATAAGCCAGAATATGCGTCGTGATGAGATCCGCGCCGCCTCTGGCTGCCATCTTGGCCGTGATGCCCGTGCCACAAAGCGCGTTATAAATTGCGCGTCCCGCATCTCGCTCAGATTTCAGCCGGGCATTAATCTCGTCTCGGGTAAATTTAGCCATTGTCACCATCCGTATTTACACTTCGCTCCATCAATAGGATAATTGAAATCAAAGAACAACAAAATTGGGGAAACAAAATGGCTAACACTTATGACATTCCAGAGACCATGAAGGCCTGGGTCCTAGGCGACCCGCACGAGATGAAAATGATCGAAAAGCCGGTGCCTGAACCCGGCCCGGCTGAGGTTTTGGTCAAGATCGGCGCGATTGCGGTGTGTCACACAGACATTGAAGTGCTGCATCACGGCATGCCGGCGATGGTCGAGGGTGAGCTGCCGTTCAACAAGGACTTCACCATGGGCCATGAATATATGGGCACAGTCGTAAAAACCGGCCCAGATGTCGATGAATGGGCGCCAGGCGACCGTATCGCGGTTGAAGTTCACGCTGGATGTGGGCGCTGTCCGAAATGCCGGGAAGGCATGTATACCTCGTGCCATAATTATAGCTATCGTTCCAAAGGCCATCGCGCCAACGGCTTCACCACCGATGGCGGCTTTGCAGAATATGCCATTAACAATATCAACACACTGGTGCCGGTACCGGATTACATGAGTGACGAAGTGGCGACCCTCACGGTGACGGCAGGCACAGCAATGTATGGTCTGGATGTCTTGGGCGGCATTATCGCCGGGCAAAGTATCGTGGTTGCCGGTGCCGGTCCCATCGGTTTGATGTTTATCGCTATCGCCAAAGCCTTAGGCGCGGCGCCTGTCATCATGTCGGAACCCCGGGAAGACCGCCGGGACATGGCGAAAAATCTTGGCGCTGATATCCTGATTGATCCGCTAGCAGAAGATGTTGTCGAGAAAGTTCGTGGCCTCACCAATGGCAAAGGCGCTGACTTTACGGTCGAGGCCTCGGGTGCGCCGGGCGTGCTCAACCAAGTCATTCATATGACCAATCGCGGCGGGCGGGTATGTCTGGCGGCCTTTACCAATGATCTGGTACCAACCGATATCGCCTATGTCGTCAGCAACAATATCTATATGTTCGGCATCCGGGGTGAAGGCAATTCCGCCGTAAAACGCGCCGCCAGTCTTCTCAAGCAAAAGCGCTTTGATCCCTCGCCGATCCACACTCACACCTTCCCCTTGGAAGAAGCCGATACAGCGATGAGCTATGCCGAGAACCAGACCGATGGGGCAATTAAAGTCGTCGTTAAAATGAGTTGAGTTTCTGCACTGAGCCGCTAATTTACGCCAAATAAATGTATTAAATGCGCATCATTAATTTGAATCTTGGGGGAAAAGCCCGTGACATCACCTATCGTTACCACGGATTGGCTGACCGACCGCCTGCTCGATCCGACCATCAAAGTCATCGAAGTCTCTGCCAAAAAAGGCGATGAAGCAGGTTATGCGACCAGCCACATCCCGGGTGCGATTAATTTTTGGTGGAAGGATCTCTGCTGGGATGACGCCGACCGCCAGTTCGTCACTCCTGAACAACTCGCCAAGCGCTTAGGCGACTTTGGTATCAGCGATGAAGACCGCTTGGTGCTCTATGGTGAGCCGGTGCAATACGGCACGTACGCTTTTTGGGCGCTAACCATGGCGGGGCATCCTAATCTGATGGTGCTGGATGGCGGGCGAACAAAATGGCTGGCCGACGATTTGCCAGTAACTGACAGCGTGCCCGAAACTGAAGCCGTCGAATATAAAGTTCAGTCACCCAATGAGTGGATGCGTCTCGGCCGCGACAACATCCGTGATAATCTTGGTAAGGAAGGTCGTTTCCTATTAGACGTTCGCAGCCCGGAAGAATATTCCGGCGAGCGGGTCATGGAGCACGGTCAATTCGATCATGGTGCCGAGCGCGGTGGCCGGATCCCGGGCGCCCAGCATTTGTTCTTTAAAGAGCTGATCAATGACGATGACACCTTTAAATCAGCCGAAGAATTGAAAGCTAAATTCGACAGCGTCGGGGCTGATCCAGAAAAAGTCGATGAGATCGTCGCCTATTGCCGCCTCTCGCACCGGGCAACTCTGGCCTGGACCGCTATGACTTACATCTTGGGCTATGAAGGCGTTAAAATCTATGACGGTTCCTGGACCGAATGGGGCTCAATCGTCGGCTTTCCGGTGGAACGTTAATCCCTTTCAACTATTTGATATGCGCCCAATATACTTAGTTTTTTAGTTCTGCCGTCTGAAGCAGAAACGCGCCGAAACCGAATTTGAATATCGCTTGGCATACCGTTGGCGTATTGGGAAGATTGGTCGTCAATCACTGCATGCCCGGGCCATCCTTAAACCAAAGTGAAACCCTGGGTTCTTCAATCAGATTGTGAGATAATTTTATTGGTTGCCCGCAATCGACGTGACAGTGCAACGGCGAGAGATTGATAGAAGTGATACGCAAACCGGCTATCTTCATCCATAATGGTCTTTAAATCAGCACAGGAGACCCTGACGACCTCGACATGTCCTTCGGCAATAACGCTTGCACTGACATCCGCGCCATCTAAAAAAGACATCTCACCAAAAATACTGCCCGAAATTAAACGTGCGAGCTCAATGCTGACATTGCTGCTTTTTTGCTCAACGCGAACTTCGCCCTCAGCTAAGAAATAAACTGCATCCCCAGGTTGTCCTTCTTGAAGAATAATCGCATTGTGATCAAAGTCGAGACGGATACCAGCTTTGAAAAAAGCTCCCCAATCCCTGACGTCGAGCTTACTGAAAACGTCAACACTCGCGCCGCCGAGCTGATCAACCAGCTCAGTCTTTAGCAAGGATAAAACATTTCCACTGTTGGACATCTAGTACCTTCTGAATACTATTTGGTGCTATAGGGTCAAACGACTCACCTATGCATGCTATAGTGGCACCTAACAACTTTAAGTGCAACAATTCGAATCTTTCTAATTATAAGTTGTTAATATAACAGGCTTATTTGGCGACTAAATGGGGATTTCAGAATCAGCCGGAAGACCGAGCCAATCTATCGCGGCTTGTATTGTATTGAAGGGATGGCGTTCCATAAGGTCATCGGACATGCGGCGCGCTATCGTATATCGATGGACGATGGCAAATTCCTTTGGATTACTGATTACCCAAGCCAATTTACATTTGCCAAAAAACGGCTCGTACTTGCCCAGCCGGCCCGGCGATTCGCGTTGAAAAAAATTAAAGTCATATTCCTGCGGCTGAATAGCATTGGTTGAATCACGCAAGATATTCATGCCCTTCTTAAAATCGGGATGGGCGAGAATTTCATCGAAGGAAGCAGGTATATCCGTTACAGCCATCTGGCCTTCATGGCGGATGAAAACGCAGTTCAGTTCCTTACTTATGACGATTGCAAAAGCCATGATTCTCAAGTGATTATAGGGAGCAGACAAGATAATATTTCACGCACCCTATCAGTCTATACTTTGATTTACTAATTTAAAAAAAAGGGGTTGCCCAAATTGAGCAACCCCTTTCCTCCCTCAAGAGACAATTCGTTGAAAGTCCCCTGAAATAGAAGAACAACGCCTAACCGCTTTTACTCCGCGGCTGGTAGCGCTTTCTGCTCTCCCCCATCTCGTAGCTCTTTTATCGCCTTAAGCACTTTTTCTGCTGTCGCCGGCAAAGAGGTGATCCGGACACCAACGGCATCATGGATCGCATTACAAATCGCCGCCGCAGTCGGCACAGCTGTCGGCTCACCAACACCTTTGGCGCCAAACGGGCCTGTCGGATCAAAGTTCTCGACGATATCGACATCGATCTTCGGCATGTCCAAACTGGTCGGCATGATATAGTTGGTCAAATTCGGATTGATCTGCTTGCCATCATCGTCAAAAAGCATCTCTTCTTGGAGGGCATAACCGATACCCATCGAGATGCCGCCTTCAATTTGACCTTCAACCAACATCGGATTGATCGCTGTGCCACAATCGTGGGCAGCGGACATATAAATCACCTCGACTTCACCGGTTTCGTCATCAACCTCGATCTCGGCACATTGGGTGGCATAGACGTAAGTAGAAAACGGCTTACCTTGGCCAGTCTCCGGATCCATACCGACGGTTGGCGGATTATAGGATGCCGAGCCAATTGGCGGGCGGCCCATAACGAACTGAGCTTGCAGGGCCACATCGGCAATCGGCAGACAGCGTTGTGGGAAATATTTGACCTGAATTTTCCGGTCAACTGCTTCCAACTGATCGGGACGCACATCCAACATCGGGGCGGCAACCTCAAACAAAATCTGCCGCGCATTTTCAGCTGCCAATTTAATCGCATTACCAGAGACATACGTCGTCCGGCTTGCAATCGCGCCGGTATCCATCGGCGTGGTATCGGTATCACCAGAGACAACATGAACGTCATCGGTTGAGACACCCAAAGCTTCAGCCGCGATTTGGCCAAGCACGGTCAGCGAGCCTTGACCCGTTTCCACCGTGCCGGTCAACAACGTTGCCGTGCCGTCTTCATTGATTTTAACTGTTGCTGCACTTGGGTTAGCAAGAACGGTAAACCCGATTGGGTACCACATGCAGCCTATGCCTTTACCGCGATGTTTCATTTCTGCCACTCCTTCCAACCAAATCGTTCCGACGCCATTTTGAGGGAATCTGTGACGACCACAGCCTCCAACAATTGACCGGTCGGGCTGGTGGAGCCTTCGTTAAAGGCGTTCATAAAGCGGATTTCCAACGGCTCAATGCCAAGCTCTTTCGCCATATCATCCATGTGGGATTCATAAGCAAAACAAACTTGCGGCGCACCAAAGCCCCGCATCGCACCGGTCATGGTTTTATTGGTGTAGACCGCATAGGCGTCGACATGGAGATTGTCGATGTTATAAGGCCCGGCTGACAAGATGCAGGCTTTTCCCAAAGTCGTCTCCGACCACGAGCAATACGCCCCGCCGTCACAGACCAAGCGTACTTTACGGGCCATGATTTTGCCCTCTTTCGACATGCCGGTCTTGTACTCCATAACGAAGGGGTGGCGCGTCGTTGAAGAGATAAATTCGTCTTCACGGGTAAACACACATTTGACGGGCCGGCCGGTCTTTTTAGAAAGTAGCGCCAGAATCGGCTCGGTCGTGATCTCGTTTTTACCACCAAAGTTTCCACCAACCACTGTCGCAATCATACGAATGCGATTAATCGGCAAATCGAGGGTGCGCGAAACATCTGCCCGGCCAAGCGTAATCCGGCCAAGACTTGTATGCAGTGTCACCCGGCCATTGGCATCCCATTCGGCGATTGAGGCATGCGGCTCCATCGGGACGTGTTCAACCATTTGCGTGGTGAACGTCTTTTCAAAGATGAAATCAGAATCCTTGAAGCCCTGCTCAACATCACCTTTGATAATGGTTTTAGAGGAATAGACGTTGCTTTCACCGTTATGGATTTTAACGGCATCGTCTTTCATTGCTTCCATCGGATCATAAACCGGCGTCAGCTCTTCATACACGATCTTGATTTTTTCAAGCGCATCCAAAGCCTGCTGTTCGGTCACTGCCGCCACCGCAGCCACACCGTCACCAGCATGACGGACAATATCATCGGCCAGCAAAGGCTGATCCTGATAAGACGGGCCAAAACTGTTAACCGGAATTTCTTTGCCGATCAAAGTCGCCATTACGCCCGGCATTTTTTCAGCTTCCGACACGTCGATGCTTTTTATCTTCGCGTGAGAAATACATGCGCGTTTGATCTTGGCATGCAGCATGCCGGGGAAAAACATATCATCGATATATTTGGTTTGACCGAGGCCATGCATACGGCCGTCTGGACGCGTAGCACGCTGGCCGACAGCCGGCGTTTGCTCGCGGGCTGGGGCGATGCCTATTTCTTTAGGAAACAGCGTGCGTTCAGGCACCGTGGGTAATCTCAAATTGTCATCGGCTTTCCGAAGACTTTCGAGACTTTCGGTTTTTTCTTTTGTTTTTACATCATCTGCCATTTTTCTACTCCCTCACCCTACGCTGCGCGCGGATTGGTTTCCGGCACTTTTTTACCGGTGATTTCTTCATAGGCATCGATGACACCTTCAATGATTTTGGTGTAGCCCGTGCAGCGGCAGAGATTGCCAGAAAGTGCATCCTTAATGTCATCCCGGGTCAATTCTTCACCTTGATCGATCAGTGCCTTGGTCGACATGATCATACCCGGCCCACAAAAGCCGCATTGCAAAGAGGCGACGTCTTCAAAGGCCTTCTGGATTGGATGATATTCCTCCAACGTCGAGAGCCCTTCGATGGTCTCAATGTTTTTGCCTTCGGCTTGCCCGGCCAACATCAGGCAGGCATTGACGGCAATGCCATCAACCAAAACCGTACAGGCACCACAATCGCCAACGTCACAGCCAAGCTTAGCGCCAGTGTAGTTTAAATCTTCACGCAACATTTTGAGCAGCGTGGTTTCCGGTGGCACAGAAGCCGTCTTCTCTTCACCGTTCACTGTTAAAGTTATATCTGTCATTTTTTTATCCTCTTCACGCGTTGGCAGCAGCGAGGGCTGCCTGCATAGTGCGACGGGCGCCAACTTCAATGAGATCGTTGCGATATTCTTTTGACGCGCGGAAATCATCAATCGGACTTGCTTCCGTGACCGCGATTTTAGCGGCTTCATTAATTAAATCTTCTGAAACGGCTTGGCCTTCTAAAATAGCCTCAGCTTTGGCGGCGCGAATAACCACCGGCGCGACCGCGCCCAAAGCAATGCGCACATCTTTAAACTTGCCGTCTTCGATGCGAAAAGCCGATGCCGCATTTACCAGCGCCAAAGCCTGACCTTTACGTAGACCGAATTTGATAAAACCGGCAGGCTTGCCAAGATTCTCTTTAGGAATAATTATTTCCAACAACAACTCATCCGGTTCAAGGGCCGTTTTGCGGACAAAGACGAAGAACTCTGAGAGCGGTATCTGGCGGCTCCCTTTGGGACCCAAGATCGTCACTTGAGCATCCAAAGCCAACAATGTCGGGCCACTATCCATTGAGGGTACGCAGGTGACAAGATTGCCGCCAAGGGTGCCGAGGTTACGGGTTTGCACCGCACCGACTGTATGGGCCGCGTCAATCATTGCCGGCGCGTGTTCGGCGATCAGTGGGTCCGCCATAATCTCAGAATGGGTCACACCAGCGCCAATGCGAAGACCGGCATCGGTGATCTCAATGCCTTTCAGATCCTGGAGGCGGGAGATGTCGACGACAACGCCCGGGCTTTGCGCGACATGTTTGAGCTCAACAACGTAATCTGTGCCGCCATTTAAAATGCGCACATTTGGGCTATGCTCCGCTAAGGCTGCGAGCGCCGCATCCGTGGTTTGCGGTTGAATAAAATCAAAGGGTTTCAAGTTGCACCTTCCTCACTTTAGTACTGGTAAATATTTTTTTAATTTGATCACTCAACGATGGGCGGATTTTCAAGCACCGCGAATAATCGTTTTTGTGATTTGCTGATATGTTTATTGATTAAACTGGTGACCTTGGAGCGATCCCTCGCCTGCAACGCGTCGATGATCTCGCAATGCTCGGCAACGAATTTCTCTGATGCTGCGGCGCTTGGATTTGCACTGGGGGCATTGGCAACTCCGACAAAGGTCAGGCGATCAAATTGGTCGATAACTTCATTAGCCATTTTGGCCATCCGCGCATTGCCTGAAAGCTCAGCGATGCGGCGGTGGAAGTCACGGTTATATTGAACCCAATGGGCGAGATCCCCTTCTTCAACTTTGCGGAACTCATCAAGCGATGCCAAGCCTTCATCGCTCGCCTCATCACAGGCGCGGCGGATGCAGGATTTCTCCAAAAGCAGGCGCATCTCATAAAGATCATGCGCATCGCCAATCGAAATCGGACGAATGAGATAGCCTTTGCGCGGCAGCACTTCGATCAGGCCCTGCTCTTGCAAACGCAGAAGCGCATCTCGGACCGGCGATTTGCTGACATTGTAGCGTTGGGCAAGATCGTTCTCAAAAACCCGCGCGCCGGGCGCCAAAATACAGGCAAGAATGTCGGCACGGATCTTCTCATAAACCCCGTCCCGGATGAGACCGGATCCATTCTCCGTCTGAACACCATTTGCCAAATTATCGAGCATATCTGCCTACTGAAATATCTAGTAGCGTCATTTTTAACCTAAATTTAGAGATTAAATCAAGGTTTTCTTGTATATTTTCTTAATTTAGAAATATTTAAAATTATATTTTTTTAATATCTGAAATATCACTGATAGAGTCTAAAAAACCTATACCTTTGATTCCAAACGACAAATGATTAAGTGACAGTCGCCTAATTGCTAAAATTTTCTATTTATCAATTTAGGAATAGAACGCTACACTCTAAAGAAATCGATAAGAAAACTTCGGGAGTATGACATGAGTGGAAACCATGATATTGGCGGATTGCAGGCCGGGCCGATAAATACCGATGAGGGCGATCCTGAACCGTGGCAAAAAATGTTAACCGCGGTCTATGGAGCGCTGGTATCGAGAGGCCATGGCAATGTTGATCAATTGCGCCGCCATCTCGAAGCGCTGTCCAAGGAACAATATGAGTTGCCTTATTACGAACGTTGGGTTGAGGCCATGTGCAATCTGATGGAAGAAAAGGGTTTGCTCACCAGAGAAGAAATCGCAAACCGCATGACGGCCCTCAAAGCTGAGATGGAGAATACGGGATGAATGACGCATCGCTCCCAGAACCGTCAGATCCGCTCTATAAAATTGGCGATATCGTCCGCATTAAAGTGGCCCATCCGCCGGGTCATCGCCGAACGCCGGATTATATCAAAGGCAAGACCGGCACAATTGAGCGCTATTGCGGCGCTTTTATCAATCCAGAAGAACGTGCCTATGGCTTCGATGGTATCCCTAAAAAGCATCTCTATCGGGTACGCTTTGATCAATCCCAAATCTGGGGACACTATGACGGGCCCGAGGAAGACACTCTCGATCTCGAAATTTACGAACATTGGCTTGAAGGAAAAAGCCTATGAGTTCTAATGACGAGCACGAGCACGAACACGAACACGATCATGATCACGGCCATAAAGAAGATGGCTCACCACTAAATTACGCTGATGATAGTCGCCACGATTATGATGAAGCCAGCCACTACCCCCTAATAACAGAAGCCATTCGCCAGCTTTTGATCGAAAAGGAAATCGTAAAAACGGGAGATGTCCAAGAGCGCCTTGATTTTATGGATTCGCGGGGCATAGAGCTTGGCGCGGAGATCGTTGTAAAGGCCTGGACTGATCCGGACTATAAAGCGCGCTTGTTAAAAGACGGCACCGCTGCTGTCGCCGAGCTCGATATCCCAATGGCAGATGCCGAGCTTGTTGTCGTTGAGAATACCAATGATGTTCACAATTTGATTGTCTGCACTTTGTGCTCTTGTTACCCGCGCACAATATTGGGATTACCGCCGGATTGGTACAAAAGTAAAAATTATCGCTCCCGCGCTGTGAATGAACCTCGAGCCGTACTGCGTGAATTCGGCACAAATTTACCCGATGGCGTTGCCGTGCGGGTCCATGACAGCAATGCCGACATGCGCTACCTCGTTCTGCCAGCCCGCCCCGTTGGCTCCGAGAAAATGAACGAGGCCGAGCTTACTGAGCTTATCACGCGCGACAATCTCGTCGGTGCGACAATACCAAGTCTCGCATGACGCATGACCCTGGATTTCTACCTCACCTCGCTGATCGTTGTGCTCGTGCCGGGCACGGGGGTTGTGTATACGATATCTCAAGGATTATTCCGCGGCCCGCTTGCTAGTGTGGTCGGAGCCTTTGGCTGCACGCTTGGCATCCTGCCCCATATTGCGGCGAGCCTGCTTGGCATTGCAGCTTTGCTCCACACCAGCGCAATCATTTTCCAAACTTTCAAATTCATCGGCGTGGCTTATTTATTTTACCTCGCTTGGGGGATTTGGCGGGAAAGCGGTACCATGAAATTCAAGCGTCCCGATCAGCAAGAGGAACACCGGGCAAATCTCCCGCGTATTTGCCTTGGCGGTTTTTTGATCAACATTCTAAATCCAAAACTCTCGATTTTTTTTCTGGCGTTTTTACCGCAATTTGTGCCGGCAGGCGAAGCCCAACCCCTCCCCCTGATGATCGGCATGAGCGCTATTTTTATGGGGCTGACACTCGGCATCTTCATTCTTTATGGCTTGGCAGCCGCAAAAGTCAGCGCTTACGTAACCGCTTCGCCAACAGCAACTAAATGGATCCAACGCAGCTTCGCCGGTGCCTTTGCAGCCTTTGGTGCAAAACTAGCGCTAACAGATTAATACCGCCGCATATGGGATCAGAAATTTGGACGAGCGCTTAATGGCTTTTAGAAGCACTGCGCCATTTAACGTGAATATCGTAGAGGCCATTTAAGAGATCTTTTCCGACTGGACCACCATCTCCGATGAGATTGTCCGAGTTCACTCTGGCCAGGGTATCAATGTAGAGCTCAATAATTTTCAGGGCAAAATCATCTGGCTGTTCCGGGATCTCCTCGATAAACCGGCAGAGTTGATTAGCTATATTTGTCGCCAAATCATAGCCAAACGTGCCGCCTTTGCCTTTGATGTTATGAGCAACACCAAAAATTTCCCCAAGATAGAGCGCCTGATCCGTCTCGGTGTTCGAAAGCTCGGCAAAGGATTGCCTTAATGTGTCGATATCGTCAGCAGCATGTATTAAATACTCATCCGAGAGAGCGAGCAACTCCTCCTCCGCTTTTTCCAGCACCGCATCTGTTACCGCGTGCGGCCCGTCAAAAATGACTTTGTCTTTTATGCTGGATGGTGGCTCAATTTTTTTGGCAGCTGACCGTGCCATGGTGTCGTCCCTCGTATTTACCCGATACCCACAATGATATTCATTAATGTGAAAAATTACTAGAATTATTCGAATTTTAGGGGGTTTAGCCTAGTGGATTAGCGAAGTCTTTAATTATTTCCAATCACCCCACCTCATCCGTCTCAAAGACAATCTCGCCCTTATCCCCCTGCTCCAACCGTGTCACCACACACCAGTTTTCGTCATCGGTGTCTTGGAAATCGAGGCGGAAGTGGGCGCCGCGGCTTTCTTGGCGGTTGAGGGCAGCGGTGCCCAGCAAGCGGCCTAGCAAAGAGAGATTTTTGATCGAGAGGGCGCTTTCGAGTTCTTGGCCGAGGGCTTTGTCGGAACTTTGTGCGTCATCCGAGAGGCGCATGGTGGGCACGTCTTCGGCGTCGATGCGTTGATATTCGGCAATTGCCTCGATGCATTGTTCTTTGGTCCGGATCGAGCCCAACTTTTCATGGGCCAGCATGCGGCAGTTCAAACGGACATCGGCTTGCAGCGGACCATCGCGCCTCGCAATCAGGCCGCTGAGCCAATCGGCGGCATCTTCGGGAATGGTAACGGGAGAGGATTTATTTTGGCCAACCAGCTTGGCCGCCGCCTTCCCTGCGCGCCTTCCAAAAACCAGCGATGCCGAGAGCGCCGAGCCGCCAATGCGATTGCCTCCGTGAATGCCGCCCGCGGTCTCACCCGCTGCCCAAAGACCGTCAATTGGCGTCTTGCCGTCGATATCAATCTCAAGCCCACCCAGCCAGGTGTGCGAGCCTGGGGCTACTTCGAGCGGCACCTTGGTAATATCAATGCCGCGGTGGAGACAGGTTTTGTAGACATGCGGAATGGCTTTTTGGATGGTCTCCAAAGGCACGTGGGTCGCATCCATAAAAATGCCGCCGGTCAACCCGGCCCGTCCTGCATGGATTTCACGCGCCATGGCGAGGATGACTTCGGCGCGGGTCGAATGCTCGGCTGTCTCCGGGTAATAGCGTTTTAGGAACTCTTCGCCGTCCTGGTTTTTAAAGACCGCGCCGGCATTAATAAAGCCAGTCGGATGGGGGGCGAAACCAAACAGCTCTTCCGGTGAGCAGCACATCGCCTGAAAGTCGATCATTTCGATGCCCAAAAGCGGTGCGCCTGCCCGGTAGCCCAAGACATAGCCATCACCGGTGACTTGCGGCGGG
>Ga0233428_1000883_pt1 | contig 36621 bp, 36 predicted proteins | sample SI_118_April2016_4_FD_179890 | JGI IMG/M metagenome (GOLD analysis project Ga0233428, IMG submission 179890) | Seawater microbial communities from Saanich Inlet, British Columbia, Canada - SI_118_April2016_120_MG | ecosystem: Environmental > Aquatic > Marine > Inlet | place: Canada: British... | reverse complement strand
GCTGGAGATGATCGAGCAATCGCCAAAAGCAACGGTGCCGGTTTTGGTGCTGGAAGAGGGCGAGGTGCTGGAGCAAAGCCTCGACATCATGCTTTGGGCGCTAAACCAGAATGACCCCGATCACTGGTTGGAACCAGAGGGAGCGAGCCTTGAAGATATGCTCGCTTTGATCCAGGCGACGGAAGGTGAGTTTAAAGGAAATCTTGATCGCTATAAGTATGCCAACCGTTACGCGGGCGCGGATCCGCTACACCACCGCAGTGAGGCCGAAAAATTTCTGAAGCAATTAGAGGCGCGCCTTGCAGATAGCGCTCATTTGTTTGACTCCAACCCCACTCTCGCCGATTACGCTATCGCCCCCTTCATTCGCCAATTCGCCAATACGGATCGCGATTGGTTCGATGCCGCCCCTTATCCCAATCTGCAAAAATGGTTAGAGAATTTTCTGGCGCAGGAGCCGTTCACCGCGGTGATGGCAAAATACCCCGTCTGGCAAGCAGGTGACGCAGCGACATTATTTGGCGTTCAAAAAAATCTCTGAGTTCGGTTGGCAAATCCCACCAGGGACAACATGACAGGCACTTCAACCAGAACGCCGACTACAGTTGCTAAAGCTGCGCCAGAATTTAGGCCAAACAGGCTAATCGCCACTGCTACAGCCAATTCAAAAAAGTTCGAGGTGCCAATTAAGGCACAAGGTGCTGCAACATTGAAGGGCACTTTCCAGATCCATGCGGCAAAATAAGTCACGAAAAATATGCCATAGCTTTGAATGACCAGCGGAATTGCGATGAGCAGAATAAGCAAGGGTTTGTCGAGGATGACGCTCCCTTGGAAGCCAAATAAGAGCACGACGGTTGTCAGCAGACCGAGGATTGAGAACGGCTTCAATCTCGCTGTGAATTTTTCGATGTCGCTAGTGTTTTTAACTCCCAGCGCTTGGCGGGTTAATACCCCGGCAATAAGCGGCACCACGACATACATGATCACCGATGTCAGCAATGTCTCCCATGGAACAGTTATATCTGTGACGCCCAACAGCAAGGCGACGATGGGGGCAAAGGCAAAAATCATGATGACGTCGTTTACCGACACCTGAACCAACGTATATGTTGCATCACCTTTGGTTAATTGGCTCCACACAAACACCATCGCCGTACAAGGTGCCGCGCCTAAGAGGATCAATCCCGCAATATATTGTTTGGCATCCACCGGATTGATCAGGTCTTTGAAGACAAAATCAAAGAACAGAACGCCGAGTGCCGCCATGGTGAAGGGTTTAATGAGCCAGTTGACGACTAAGGTGACGATGAGCCCTTTCGGCCGTTCACCAATATGGGAGAGGCTGGCAAAATCAACATTTACCATCATCGGGTAGATCATCACCCAGATAAGAACGGCAACAACGAAATTAACATTGGCGTATTCAAGGGCTGCTAGAAATTGAAATAGATCAGGCAGAAATCTGCCCAAGCCAATCCCAATAACGATAGCACTGGCAACCCAAATCGATAGCCAGCGCTCAAATAAACCCAGGCCAGAATCTGCGCCGGATTCTACGGATGAGGGACTGTTGGTATTGGCTGAAGACAAATCCAATTACTCTGGTAATGTTGGTTTAAATGAAATGGGCCCTCACGCTGGCGGCGGCATTTGTTCAAAATTATCGAGATCCTCGTCGACATGCGTACACGTTAGGGCATGCGAGATATAGAGATTGGCAGTCGGCTCAACAAAGCTCGCATCATCGATGCTGCCGACTTTGACGCTTTTAACGCCCGGTCGCATAGCGCCGCCGCCAAAAACCTGCGAGCCGCAGGTGTCGCAAAATTCTTTGAACATGGAATTACCGCTATCGGCGACATGTTCAAAGCGCTTCGGCGTGCCTTGCAGCAAGGTGATCTGATCTTCCTGGAAAAAAAGGTTCGTGGCGTAAGCCGAGCCAGTTACTTTGCGGCAGTCGTCGCAATGGCAATTCACCATGCGAAAAGGCTCTCCTTCAATTTCATATCGAATGTTGCCACAGAGGCAGCCGCCAGTAGTTTTCGCCATTTGGAACTCCTATTCTCATTTTAGGTGATCGGACTTGCAATCTCGCCGGGACTATAGAAACTGATCACATGCCTGCCATCAATACTTATTTTGGATTATTTAATTGAGCTCGGAACGCCTGACACCCTCCGCCTGGATATATTTCAGCGTCTGTCTTTTGGCGATTATTAGTGCTTTTGTAGACAGTTCGGCTCTTAGCACCCTTAAGCTTCTGACCATTGCGCTGATTCTGCTCTATCTCGCTTTGCAATATACGACAATCCCGATCAAGCAGCGGATGGCTGGTACGGTGCTGTTGGCTGTCGGTTTGCTGGCAGCTTTTGCGAGCGGTCAATTTCTCGAAGTCCTGATCGAAGGTGTTTGGCGTGCGCGCATTTTTCTGCTGCTGTTTTTCGCTGTTGCTTGGGTTCAATTACCGGTTGGTCAAAGCCCGTCTCTAAAATCAGCCCGCGATGCGATTATGAACCAGCCGCCCGGTCGGCGGTTTTTAGGATTGTCGGTCGGCGTGCATATCTTGGGAGCGGTCCTCAATGTTGCTGCGGTCGGCTTGCTGGTCCCGCTGTTGCAAGATCGCTCCGACGAAGTGCTGCATCGTCGGTTGAGCGTCGCCATCATGCACGGCTTTACCAGCGCCTCAGCCTGGTCGCCGTTTTATATAGGCATGATCGTCGTCTTGGTCGCCATTCCAACAATTTCCTGGTCGGACGTGGCCCTGCAGGGCGGCGGTATGGCGGTGGTGATGATATCAGGGGGCTGGCTGTTTGATCGTTTTCGCTATCCGAGAAAAAAATCGACGGGAGCGATAAAGGATGTCAGCAGGACAACTGCAGGGCCGCCCATTCGGATTTTTAAAACCGCGATGCTTTTATTGTCCCTCATCGGATTGGTTATGCTGACTTTGCGCGTAACTCAAGTCAGCATTCCAATTGCGCTCGGCATTGTCTGCCCGCCATTCGCCTTTGTTTGGTATGTTACCCTTGGAGATTTTAAGAAAGATGCCTATCGGCGCATCGGCTCAATGGCGCATAAAGTCATATCGGGTCTGGCTAGTCTTAGAAATGAAGCGCTGATGTTTGTTGCGGCCAATGTGTTTGGTATCGGTATCGCCAGCGTCATTCCGACCGAGAATCTGACAGCTCAACTAGACATGTTTCTGCCTTGGATTGATGCCCGCATCATTAGCTTAACATTGATCTTCCTCGTCGGCGGTCTATTGGGTTTGCACCCGGTGATCATTGTATTGACCCTAAGCGCGATTTTACCACCGGAAGTTTTGGGCATGCGCGACTGGGTTCTGGGCTTGGTCTATCTCGGCTGTTGGGGCTTGACTACAATGATCTCACCTTACTCCGGCACGACCTTGTTTATGTCGAGATTTACCGGCGTGCCATCGCATATTATTGGTTGGAAATGGACGCCTTATTCGGTGTTTTTCAATGCCACTTTGATGGTTATCTTTATCGTCATCCTACGCCACGCAACGTTGTAAGCTCTCTTCCTGCATCATTCTTCAAATAGTAAATTTTTGAATCCGGAGTCGTTTACCGAACTATTTTGTTAGCTTTTTGGCGCTTTGAACGGTGACTTCCAACGCGTTTAAGAATTCGGAGCGGTCGCGTTTGGAGAAGGGGCGTGGGCCGCCAGTGATTTCGCCAGTTTCGCGCAAGCCCTGCATTAGCTCGCGGGTTGCCAGCGCCATGCCGATGGAGTTCTCGGTAAATGCCTCGCCGTTGGGTTTGAGAGCCGCCGCTCCTTTTTCAAGGCAGCGCGCCGCCAAGGGGATATCGCTGGTGATCGTGATGTCGCCATTGCCAATATGTTCGGCAATCCAGTCGTCAGCCGCATCTGCGCCCTGTTCAACAATAACCAGCTCAACCAAAGGCGAAGGGTAGGGGCGGATGCCACCATCGCTCACCATAAAGACTTTGAGGCTATGGCGCGTGGCAACTTTAAGCACTTCATCTTTGACCGGGCAGGCATCGGCATCGACATAAATTTCTAACATGATTTTCGAATGTTATCTCTTATGCTATCTATGGGATCGTTCTGAATTTGAATAAAGACATCTCTGATGAGTGATTACAACTTCTATGCCGGTTATCTCCGGTTTGCGGCCCAAAAAACCGAGCGTGAGACGCCTGAGATCGAAGAAATGATGGCAGAGCTCGACCGGGTGGCTGGAGCTCTAGAGGCGGGGGATAATTTTTTCGTCGCCGCCGATAAGCTACGCGTGACGGGGCGTGCGCTGGCCGGTGTGGCGGGGTTTCTCCAGCAGCATATTCTTCCGGAAGTGATTGCAGCTGATAATGATAAAGGGGAAGCACAAATCCGCTGGGTGATTGATACGTCAATGAGCTTGATGGCGAATTTGATGGCTCATGCAGAAACGACAAAAGACAGTGAAGGCTATCAGGTTAGCTTACCTGACGCGCCTTAACTGTCTTTGTAAAAGTGTCGTCTTAAAAATGCTTAGATGTAGAGATTGATGTCTGATTTCAGAGCATTTTCCATATAGGTCGCTGCGCCGCCGTATTTGAGGCCGTCCATCAGATCTTCTCTTCCCATTTCGAAGAGACCCATGGTCATCTCACAGCCGATCATCTCGACATCTAAATCAACAGCTGCTTCCCGCAATTCTTCAATTGAAGCAACGCCTTTTTTCTTGATGAGATTTTTCATCATGGTCGTGCACATGGCATCAACACCCGGAATGGCCGACATGATGTTCGGCATGGTCATATGCATGCCCATCATCGGCATTTCCATACCCGGATTGCCGAGGGTAGAAATCTGTAAATGATCCACTTTCTTTTTCAAAAGTTGAAGGCCATAGAAGGTGAAAAACATTGAGACTTTAACGTCCATGGCAGCAGCCGTGGTCGCGAGAATGAAAGGCGGGTAAGCCCAATCCAAAGTACCCTTGGTGCAAATAATCGACATCGACTTTGCATTTTCGAGTGTTTCATTTTCCATAATTTAAAGTTCTCCTGCGAATTTTATTTGTTCCATTTATGAGCGCATATTACATAACATGTACTGTAAAACCCAGCTTTAATTTAGTGATCGGTGAACAAGTCACGAAGAATTTATATAAAATTATAACTTGACTATATATCTTAATATCCATATATACGAAAATATGGATATTAAAGCGATGGAAGAAACGGCAGCAGATGTGAGTGACCTCTTAAAGGTGCTCGCTAATGAACGGCGTTTGCTCATCCTCTGCCAATTGGTCGGGGGTGAGATGTCGGTGGGTGAAATTGCCCGGAATCTCGGCTTACGCGACGCAACCACGTCGCAACAACTGTCTTTGCTACGTAAAGACGGCCTGGTTACGACCCGCCGTGAGGCTCAGACGATATATTATTCTTTGATCCGCGATGATGTCCGCCAACTCATGGAGTTTATTTACACGCAATTTTGCGGAACAGCTAAGAAACATTCTTCAAATTAAAGGCAAATACAAATGACTTATCATTTCACCAAACAAGTAGATACAGATTTTGATGGCGCGATTGAACGTGCAACGGAAGTGCTTAGCCAGAAAGGCTTTGGCGTGCTGACACGGATCGATGTTAAGGAAACATTGAAGAAAAAAATTGATGTGGACTTCAAACCTTACACAATCCTCGGTGCCTGCAATCCGAAATTCGCCCACCAAGCCCTCACTGCCGAGAGCAAGATCGGCGTCATGTTGCCGTGCAATGTAATCGTCGAGCAGGCTGATGAAAATACAATTGAAGTGACCGCCGTTGATCCAATGGCCTCAATGCAGGCGATTGAAAATCCGGAACTGGGCGAAATTGCTCAACAGGTTCAAAGCCTACTTAAAGACGTAATTGCAGAAATATAAAAACTCTAACCAACCAGGAGAAATGAAAATGTCCATGGATCGATTAATTTTAGCTATTGCCGGAACGTTCATTATCGCGAGTATTGCATTGTCACATTACCACAGCCCTTACTGGCTCTTCTTTACGGGTTTCGTTGGCGCAAATATGCTGCAAGCGAGCTTTAGCGGCTGGTGTCCGATGGTGATGTTCCTCAGCAAAGCGGGCGTCAAAAAAGGCGTTGCCTTCGAGTAATTTTTTTTAACAGCGGTAGCGAAAATGATGAAAAGTGTAAAGATTAAAATTGGGTTGGTGCTGGCATTGTTCTTAATGCCCCTCACCGATCTATCGGCCGAAGAATTTGAAGTAAAAGCCCACGACATCAAAGACCAAAAGGCCGTGTTCGCTACGGTCGAAAGTGTTGATCGCATTTTGGCCAGGGCACGTATCGGCGGTACCATCGGCGCGCTCACCATAGATGAGGGCGCAGAAGTTACCGCCGGCCAAAAAATCGCCGTCATCAGTGATAAAAAGCTACCGCTTAAATTAACCTCCCTGAATGCCAAGCTGAGCTCCTTGGTTGCGCAGCGCAAACTGGCTGAAACCGATTTGAAACGCATTAAATCATTACGGCGAACCGGTGCGGCCAGTCAGTCGCGGCTGGATGTCTCAGAGACGAAACTCGATATCGTTAAAAGTGAAATCGCTTCGCTGAACGCGGAGAGGTCTATCGTAAATCAACAAATTAAAGATGGCGGAGTTTTGGCCCCGGCATCGGGCCGCGTGTTGTCTGTCGCAATTACCAATGGCAGCGTCATTTTGCCAGGCGAGACAATTGCGGTTATTGCCAAGGATAGTTATATCCTGCGCTTGCGGCTGCCTGAACGTCATGCTCGTTTTTTGGAAGTAGGTGACAAAGTTCAAGTTGGTCAGCGTGGTAAGCTGTCCACTAATAAACTGGCCGATGCGCGTGTCCAGCAGGTCTATCCTGAAATGGAACAAGGCCGGGTGATAGCTGACGTTAAAGTCACTGGCCTCGGTAGTTATTTTGTTGGCGAACGCACGCGCGTTCATATCGCAACGGGCTCCCGGACCATCATCAGCGCCCCGGAGCGGTTCTTTTTTAAACGCTACGGCATCACTTTTGCCAAATTGAAAAGTGGTGGTGAGGTTATCTTGCGCTTGGGCTTGCCGGTTAAAGAAGGTGCCGTCGAGGTGCTGTCCGGTCTTAAAGCCGGCGATATCCTGGTGACACCATGAAGTTAGGCATCTCAGGAAACCTTACGCGGCTGTTTATCAGCTCGCCGCTGACGCCTCTTTTATTGTTGGCGACGATTGCGGTTGGTGCGATTGCGCTCATTGTTATGCCACGCGAAGAAGAGCCGCAGATCTCTGTGCCGATGGTGGATATAATGATTAGGGTCGATGGTTTGAAAGCTGTTGATGCCGTTGAGCTTGTGACCGAGCCACTTGAAGACATTGTAAAAGGGATTGAAGGCGTTGAGCACGTCTATTCCCAAACCGATGATGATCAGGTGCTGGTGACCGCTCGTTTTTTGGTTGGCACAGATCAGGACCGGGCTGTCTTTAAGGTACACGAAAAAATACGCGCCAATATGGACAAAATCCCGATCGGCGTGCCGGAGCCGCATATTATTGGCCGCGGTATCAACGATGTTGCTATTTTAGTGATGACGTTGTCGCCGAAATCGAATGACCAAAGTGATATAGATTCACGCCAGCTCTTTCGCTTGGCGGATGAATTGCAGCATGAACTGGTAAAAGTTGATGACGTTGGCCTGACCTACATAGTCGGAGGTAGTCCCGATCAAATTCGCATCGAGCCTGATCCAGAGAAGTTGACGCTTTTCGGCGTTACGCTCAACCAATTGGTTACAAAGGTCGGGGCGGCGAACCGGTCGTTACTCGCTGGTAATTTCAGCAAAGCCGGTAAAACCCTTCCCGTTGTTACCGGTCAAACCCTGCAAGGAATTGCCGATATCGGACAACTCCTGATCACGACATATGATGGTCGTCCGGTTTATGTAAAGGACGTCGCCGATATCGTTATTGGGGCCCGCAATGAAGACAGCCGGGTTTGGCAATTTGAGCCAGAAAAGAATAAAGAAAATTTTCAAGTGCGGCCTGCTGTCAGCATTGCCTTTGCCAAGCGCCAAGGCGCCAATGCGGTGACGGTGGCTGAAAATGTCCTCGAACGCTTGGCAGATGTGCGCGGCAAATTATTGCCGGAAAATATCGATGTCGCGATTACCCGAAACTACGGTGAGACAGCGAAACACAAAGCCAATGAATTGCTGTTTCATCTGGTTGCGGCGACGATTACCATTGTTTTGATCATTGCGTTGTTTATCGGTTGGCGTGAAGGCGCGGTTGTTCTGGTTGTGATCCCGGCAACTATTTTGTTTACCTTCTTTCTCTCCTGGCTGATGGGCTTTACGATAAACCGGGTAAGCCTTTTTGCCCTGATTTTCTCGATCGGTATCTTAGTTGATGACGCCATTGTCGTGATTGAAAATATTGTGCGCCATTGGCAGATGAAGGACGACCGAAGTCCTATTCAGGCGGCAGTTGAAGCGGTTGCCGAGGTTGGTAATCCAACCATTATCGCGACATTGACAATCGTCGCGGCGCTTTTGCCGATGATGTTTGTTTCTGGATTGATGGGCCCCTATATGAGCCCGATCCCCGCCAATGCGTCGGCGGCGATGCTGTTTTCCTTTTTTGTTGCCGTCATCATAACGCCGTGGCTTTTGGTGAAATTGAAAGCGCGGACGAGTGCTTCTGACGGCGCCTCCGACAGCGCTTCCTCTGGGCATGACGATCACGGTGGTGTTTTGGGAAGAATTTACCGTGCTGTGGCCATCCCGTTATTGCAGGGCCGCCGCCGTTCTATGATTTTCTTGATCGCTGTTGGTGTCGCCACGATGGCTTCCTTTATATTGTTTGCGACCAAAGACGTGACGGTAAAGCTGCTGCCCTTCGATGATAAGTCGGAACTGCAAGTTGTCGTCGATCTGCCTGAAGGCAGTGCATTAGAAGATACCGAGCGCGTGTTGCTGGCAGCGACCAAAAAGTTAAAGGCGTTGCCGGAATTGGCCAATGTTCAGCTTTATGCCGGCACATCTGCACCGTTTGGTTTTAACGGTCTTGTTCGCCATTCCTATTTACGGAGCAAGCCTGAGCTTGGTGACCTCCAGGTTAATTTGTTGCCGAAAGAGCAGCGCGGGCGGCAGAGCCACGCAATCGCTTTAGAAGTGCGCGACCTCCTCAAAAGCATAGATCGCCCGACCGGCACAGTTCTTAAAGTTGTCGAAGTGCCGCCTGGACCACCTGTTCTCGCGACATTGCTGGCGGAAGTTTATGGTCCCGATAGTGAAAGCCGTCACCGGGCTGTGGCTTTGGTGAAACAGGCCTTCAGAAACGTTGAATTTGTCGTCGATATCGACGATACCATCGGCCAACCTTCGGATCGCTTGAGAATAAAAATCGATAATGAGAATCTGGAGTTCCATGGTGTCGAGGAAATCGACGTCTATGACACAATCAAGGCGCTAATCGGCGGCGTAAGCGTTGGCTATTCCCATCGGGGATCTGGCGCCAATCCAATTGAGATCGCGGTAAAATTGCCAAAATCCGGTCTATTTCCAGGTGAACGTCTGTTGTCGACGCCAGTACCAGCGAAAAAAGGTGTCGTTGAGTTGGGCGATCTGGTGCAACTCAGCTATGAGAAGGCGTCTTTTCCAATTTTCCGCCGCGACGGCCGGTTCGCTGAGATGGTGATGGCAGAATTGGCCGGCAGCTTTGAGGCACCGGTTTATGGCATGCTGGCTGTCGAAGAGGCTCTCAAGAAACTCGATACCGGAGCGGCTAAGGTCGATGTGCGTTACCGGGGTCAGCCGGAAGATGAATCCGTAGTATCCGTCTTATGGGACGGCGAATGGGAGATTACCTATACAACGTTCCGCGATATGGGAATGGCCTTTGCGGTTGCCTTATTGGGAATTTATCTGTTGGTCGTCGCTCAATTTAAGAGCTTTCGGCTACCTTTGGTGATTTTGATGCCGGTGCCGCTTACCTTGGTCGGTGTTGTTCTCGGTCACTGGTTGTTCAATGCACCCTTTTCGGCAACCTCGATGATTGGCTTCATCGCGCTCGCCGGCATTGTGGTGCGCAATTCAATATTGCTGGTCGATTTTATCCGCGGTCGCCAAGCAGAGGGTAAAGCGCTGAGAGATAGTTTGCTCGAAGCTGGCACCATTCGCTTTAAACCGATCTTCTTAACCGCGATTGCCGCGATGGTCGGCGCTGTCTTTATCTTGCTTGATCCGATTTTCCAGGGATTGGCGATTTCCATGCTATTTGGTCTGGCCTCATCGACAGCGCTCACACTTTTGGTGATCCCCGCGATCTATATTTTGCTGCGCGATGATGATATCGAGTTGAGCCGTTAACTCGTTTCAACCAAGTCGTCGAATTTGTCCCATAGCCAATTGATTAGTTGATCATTGATATGGCGTTGGTGGCGAACAAGTGAAATAACCCGAGGCGCCAATTTCGTGGGTGGCTCATAAAGTTCTAACCCGCAGATATCTTGATAAAGCTCTGCGGGTCCCTTGGGAATAGTGGCGATGAAATCACTTTTCGAAACGGCAAATAATGCAGCAGAATAGTGCGGCACCGACAAGCCAATCTTACGCATAATGTTGGAACTTTGGAGCTCATAATCTACAAGATCGGCAATCTCTTGGGTGGTTGAGATATAGACATGTTGGAGATCGGCATAAATTTCTGATGTGAGCCCAGCTTTTATTTTTGGATGATTTTTGCGGGCTGCGACAAAATATTTCTCATGCATAAGAACTTTCCGGTGAATGCGGGCGGGCAACGTCCCGAACGGCGCCAACGCTAGGTCAAGGCTGCCTCGATCCAGTCTCTCAATTGCCGTTTCAATTTGGATTTGTTGACAATTCATAGTTACCCCGGGCGCTTCCGCTGATAGAATTTTTGCTATCTCTGGGGCGAAAAATGTCATCCCGTAATCCAACATGCCAACTCGTATTTCGCGCTCGATTTTCGTCGGGTCAAACTCACTGTCACCTGTCACGACATTCCGAATTTCATCAAGAATTTTGCTGACTTGGTGGGAAATTTCATGAGCGCGTGGGGTCGGCTCCATTCCCGACCGAGAGCGGGTAAAAAGTCGATCATCAAACATGTCACGCAGCCTTGATAGCGCATGGCTTACCGCTGGCTGAGTGAGGCCTAAAGTGGCTGCGGCTTTAGTGGTTTGGCCATCTGCATAGATCGCCTGGAAAATCGTGAGTAAGTTTAAATCGATATTTCTTAAATTAATATCATTCATAATAGAATATATATTATATGAATTTGCTAAATAATCAAAGTTCGCTTTATTCTCCTTAAAAATTCATTCGAATTATTAAAAAGTAGTCAAAGGAAGTAGGGACATGACAAATTCAGCCAAAAACGTAAAAGTCATCCAAAAGGGTGCCCATCTCGGAGCGGAGATCCAAGGTGTCGATCTGACCCAACCAGTGGATGCCGCGACTTTCAAAGTTATTGAAGACGCTTTTGTCGAACATGAACTCATCGTTTTTCTGAATCAGCCGATTACGTCGGAGCAGCAGATCGAATTTGCCAAGAAGTTCGGTGAGCTCAGTGTTCATCCTTTTTCACCAAATAGTGATGATACGCCCGAATTAATTATGTTTGATAATGATGCCGATAATCCGCCTTTTTCGACCGATTGTTGGCACAGCGATGAGACGTTTCGGGCCGATCCGCCAAAGGCCACCATGCTACATGGTTTGGTTATTCCGGAGGTCGGTGGCGATACCATGTTTGCCAGCATGACGTCGGCTTATGAAGGGCTCAGCGACCGTATGAAAAACTTCATTACGGGCCTCGAATGCGTGCATGATTTTAAGCCTTTTCGAGCTTTGTTTGGCAATGATGCGAAGAGCAAAGAAGATTTGCGCTATTTCGAGGATCGTTACCCAACTGTGACACATCCCGTGGTGAGCAAGCATCCTATATCCGGCAAGCCGGTGCTTTTCGTAAACCCGCAATTTTCTATTAAAATCAAGGGGATGAGTGAAGTTGAGAGCCGCAGTTTGCTCGATCAATTGTTTGAGCAATCCAAAATTCCCGAGTTCCAATACCGTCATCATTGGGCCGTTGATACGGTGGTAGTTTGGGACAATCGCTCAACTCAGCATTACGCCGTTCACGACTATTTTCCACAGCGTCGTAAGCTCGATCGGGTCACCATTAAAGGTGAGAATATTCTGAGCTATTTTGATGCCGCAGATAGCAAAGCGATCCAAAACAACAAGAGCCCTCTGCCGGACGACCCTAAGGTAAAACATGGTGGGCATGTGCCTAAAAGACAGCTGGAAAGATCGCTCGAAAAAGCTAAAAATTGACCAAAATAGGCTATATTTTAGAACAATCTAAAATAATCAAAAAATGCCAAAAAAGCTGTTTCACCGTTGAGATTTTTTTCAATCCATTGTAAACAAAAGGTAATCTATTCCGGCTTTGTTCAGTTTGTAGCGAACTTTCACCAGAGGGGCATGCGAATCTTCTACAAAATTGGATTAGTTTAAAACCCGGTCTTGGCCGGGGAGTTAACATTAGTAATCCCAGTTTGAGGAGGTAATTCGATGCCTAAGGGGACAGTAAAATGGTTCAATTTGCAAAAAGGATATGGATTCATCATGCCTGACGATGGCGGTGATGATGCATTTGTCCATATTTCTGCAGTTGAGCAGTCCGGGCTGACGAGCTTGGATGAAGGTCAAAAGGTCGATTACGAATTGGCTGAAGGCCGAAATGGCAAGATGGCGGCACAAACTATTTCCATTTCTGAATAAAATTTAAGCATTAATTCAAATAGGGCTGGCCTAAGCAGGTAGCCCTATTTTTTTGTCTAAAATTTGCTGATGTCGATGGTCTAATCGCTACGGACATGTCATGTTGGGCCAAACTGTCAGGGGAGGGTATTTTGGCCGATAATATTAGCTCGGAACTGCGTCAGGAGCTCGGCGATCTCATCACGGCTTTTTGTTGGTATGCCGATCACGGTGAGGCGGGAAAAATTCCCGGCCTTTTTACCGATGACGGTCGCATTTCTGCTCCAGGCATGGATGTTGAAGGCAAAGACAATCTGATCGAGCTATTTGAAGGCCGGGCGCAACAGACAGATCGGCTTTCGCGCCACCTTTGGGCCAATATGAAAATTCTTAAAGTTGAAAGCGACCGCATTGAACTCGTCGTGACGGCGACTACGTATATTGGCTCTGGTGAAAAACCAGTCCAGCCCGAGACCTATGTGGTGGGCGATTCTTACGAGACTTTCGAGAAGAATGAGGCGGGGGAATGGCGCTTTCTGGAACGCCGCCTCGACCTTACATTCAAAGCAGACGGTTAAGGGGAGAAACTATGAAATTAGCAACATTTACGCAGGGCGGAATGACGCGCGTGGGCGTGGTGACAGGCGAGGAAATTCTCGACCTTTCTGCTGCTGCACCGGATTTGCCGACCGATATGAAGACTTTTCTAAGGGCTGGGGAAGTTGCTTTAGAAAAAGCCGCCCGGGCCACGGGCAGAACCTTTAAGCTTTCAGATGTTCGGTTAGAGACGCCGGTACCAAATGCTGAAAAGTACCTCGCCATTGGCTTGAACTATGAGTCGCATCTCGAAGAGGTCGCCAAACTCGGAATGACCAAGCCGGAATCCCAGATCTGGTTCAATAAACAGGTCTCCTGCCTCAATGGACCCTATGATGAAATTTATCTGCCCAAAGAATCTTCCGAGTTGGACTATGAATGCGAATTAGGTGTCGTGATCGGCACCCGCTGTCGTCGTGTCTCGGTCGAAGACGCGGTCAATGTGATCGCCGGCTTTACGGTGACCAATGACGTCAGCATTCGGGATTGGCAAATGCGCTCGCCGACGGCGACCTTGGGCAAGTCCTGGGACACCCATGGCCCGGTCGGCCCGTGGATTGTGACACCCGACGAGGTAGGCGATCCGCTTAACCTTGCGATTTCAACGACGGTTGATGGCGATGTTCGTCAAAAAGGCAATACAGGTGAGATGATTTTCAATTGTTATGAGCAGATCTCCTACCTCTCAACCGTGATGACCTTGGAGCCCGGCGATATTTTGGCGACCGGCACACCGGCTGGCGTCGGGGCACTGGCTGAACCGCAGAACTTTTTAAAAGCTGGCGAGACCGTCCGCATTGAGATCGAGAATATCGGTGCGATTGAGAATAAAGTCATCAACGAGCCGATTTAAAACACAGAAAAGAGAGAGACTGAATCATGACAACGGCAAGACATCCAAGACCTGCTGAACTGCAAGACACATCAATTGATGAAATTGCTGAAACCTATGTTAGAAAATTTGGCGATATAACGGCTGATTGGGAAGCCTTTGAGGATGCCAAATTAGATGGCTACCGGCGGGCGCAACATCGTTTTATTGGCGGCGGCGGGTCTGGCAAACATGACGATCCGGACGTCATCAAAGGTGGCTCTTTTACGCTCAGCATAATGTTCGTTAATCCCGGCGAAGGCAATGCGGCGCACACTCATGAAGTTGAGGAAGTATTTTTTGTCCTCCGTGGGCATTTAACCGTGTTTTTCGAAGAAGAGGACACCGGCAGGCGTCTCTATCGCAAACTTGGTCCTTGGGAATGTGTGTCATGCCCGCCTGGTGTCATCCATGGTTACGATAATGATAGTCTGGAGCCGGTTTATTTTCAGGTCATGCTCGGCAAAGGTAAACCCGAGACCATGGGCTATGCGGATGACAAATTATACGAAAACCGCGACGGACATCTCTAGCTCCTCAGCATATCCCAAGGCGACATGCCGTCCGGTAGCGTGCCGCGTTTGGTGAGCTCTTTGGCCGGCACGCCAGCATCGAATTTCTCCGCCATTTCATCGGGGTCAAACATGATGCCCATGAAGTTTTCTTCGTAAGCACCGCCATCAAAGAAGTCGACGAGCTCTTGCTGAGTTTCAAAATTGTCGATCATCAGCTCGATCTTATTGCCATCCGGGTCTTTGTAATACATCGATGTCGAAGGACCGTGGATGATGCACCAGAAAGGCTCAATTCCAGTTGCCTTAATGCGCTTATAGGATGCCAATAATTCGCCGAGATCCTTATAGGAAAAAGAACAATGATCCATGCCGGTGGCATTCTCCGCCGGCAGCTCCAATTCCGGGAGCTTTACCAGGGCAATGCGGTGGTGTTCATCATCATAAGCCATGAAAGCAACGTCATCATTGGCGTAGGAAATTTCAGCCTCTAAGACGGTGCCATACCACTTGATCATTTCTTGAAGATTGCGGACTTTGAGGGCGACATGACCCATCTTAAAAGGCGCTATTTTGCCCCGTTCAACGGCTGGTTTAACAACAATGGCCATTTAATTTCCCCACTTTCTTTTTCTATCTCGTCATGTGATCATAATTGATGACCGTAAATCAGCCAAATATTCTTTTCCTTGTCACTGATCAAGAATGCGCCCGCCCAGATTTACCCAAAAAGTTGGAGCTGCCGGCGCATGATCGATTGCGTGACAAGGGAACTGAGTTTTTAAATTATCATGTGACGACGGCTCCTTGTACGCCATCGCGCTCGGTGATTTATTCCGGGCAGCATACCAGCAAAACCGGCATCATCGCCAATACCGATGCACCGCCCCAGCGCGAGATGCCGTTGGATGTAAAAACCATCGGCCACATGATGCGGGAAGCTGGTTACTATACGGCCTATAAGGGGAAATGGCATCTGGGCGGTGCTGATTTGCCGCCACGTAAAAATCCAATTGTTATGCCGAATACCAAGGACGCGTTGGAGAAATACGGCTTTTCCGACTACAGCGCTGACGGCGATCATTGGGGGGAAAGCTGGGATGGTTTTCGGCGGGACGGTGTGATTGCCAGTGAGGCTGCCGATTGGCTGGCGAATAAGGGGCCGAATGTAGCCAAAGACCAGCCCTGGCTGCTGGCCGTGAATTTTATCAATCCGCACGATATTATGTTTTTTGATGCGACCGGAGATATGGAGCAAAAGCGTATTCATCCGGGGCTCATCTCAACGCTTAAACCAGCGCCCGCAGGTCCGCCTTATGATCTCGATTGGGATGTGCCGCTGCCAGAAAGCTTTGAAGATGATTTGAGCGCCAAGCCGTGGGCGCAGCGCAATTTCCAGTTGTTCAACGATTACTTCTTTGGCGGCCCCTTGCGCGATGATCGAGAGGCTTGGCAGCGGTTTCGGTCTTATTATTTCAATTGTATCCGCGATGTTGATCGCCATCTGGGCACCGTGCTGGATGCGCTGGATCAAAGCGGGCAGGCGGATAATACCATCATCATCTATACGTCTGATCACGGCGAGATGGCCGGCGCGCATGGCATGACGCAAAAAGGCCCGATGATGTATAAGGAAAATCTGCGCGTCCCCTTTACCGTCGTTCATCCCGATATTGCAGGGGGTCAAACGACAGATGCGTTGGGCTCAGCGTTGGATGTTGCCCCGACATTGTTGTCTCTGGCGGGGTTGGATAAGGATCAGATCGCGGCCAGCTTTCCAGACCTCAAAGGCGTTGATCTGACGCCCACCTTGCAAAGCAATAGCTCTACCGAGCGCCAGGAGCGGGGTATTTTAATGTATTTTGGCGTGCTCATGCTGTCCTTTGATGCGGACGCCGCACGTAAATTCTTACTCGACCGGCTTGCTCCACCAAAGGGCCCACCGCCGCCACCGCCCCCTAAAGTGTGGGATCAGCCAACTCAGCCGCTCGGTGATCCAGCCTTGTTTAGAGGCATCCATACGGGCCGTTATAAATTTGCGCGTTATTTCAAACCCTCCGAGCATCATCGACCGGACGATTGGGAGACGCTCATCGCTCACAACGAGCTTGAGCTATATGATTTAGAAGCCGACCCGGAAGAAATGAATAATCTCGCGAGCGGCGGAGATGTAGACAAAGATCTTCTGCTGGCTCTTAATGCTCAACTTAACGACCTTATTGAGTTGGAAATCGGCGTGGATGATGGTCACGAGTTTCCAGGCGATCCGGCGCTTTATCAGCTTTAGGGGACTATCAAAACATGCGTTCAGTTGAAGTGCACGAATATGGCACCGCCCGTGATGTGTTGATTTTTAATCAAGATGCCCCGCTACCGGAACCAGCTGCCGATGAGATCCGCATTCGCATTCATGCCAGTTCCGTCAACAATATCGATTGTGCAATCCGTGGCGGCTATGGTCGCAATATCTTTAAGGCGCGCGGCCTCTTTGAGTTGCCGCTTATCATGGGGCGCGATGTCTCGGGTGTGGTTGAGAAAGTTGGCGAAGATGTGACGACATTTGCCATCGGAGACGAGGTTTATGCCGCGCCCAATAATCGCGGCTGTGCAGATTATGTCACCGTCAAAGCAGACTTTGTGGCGTTTAAGCCCAAAAATATTACTCACCTGGAAGCCGCGTGTTTTCCTTATGTCACGCTAACCGCTTGGGCGGCGTTGGTGGAGCACGCTGGATTGACGGCGGCAGATACAGCGGGCCAGAAAGTGTTTTTACCACGCGGCTCTGGCGGTGTTGGCGTTCTGGCTATTCAATGGATGAAGGCCTGGGGGGCTCATGTGGCGACGACGTGCAGCACGGCTAATTTGGAACTGGTGCGCGCACTCGGTGCAGATGAAGTGCTCGACTACACCCAAGAAGATTTTGACGGGAAATTGACGGATTATGACGTGGCACTTGATATGCTGGGTCATGACATGGAGCCGGCTGTGTTGGCATCGCTAAAAGAAAACGGCAGTGCCAGATATGTCTCGATCGTCTCGCCGCTGATGCTCCTGACCGATGAACACGGCTATGACGAAGGCTGTCGGATATATGAAGAACAGCTGGCAGCTCGAAAGGCTGAGCAGGCGAAACTGGGCCGCGAGTTTGCCTGGTCCTTTATGCATCCAAGTGCTGAAGCCTTGGCGACCATCGCCGGGCTCATTGAGCAGGGCAAAATTAAGCCGGTCGTGGATCGGGTCTATCCGTTGGACCAACTCGTCGAGGCTCATGAATATGTCGAGTCTAAACGCGCCCGCGGCAAGGTCGTTATTGATATTTTTCAGGCAACCTAGCTAAAGAATATCCAGAACTGATTCAGGCGGACGGCCGATGGCGGCTTTACCCTTGGCAAGCACGATTGGTCGCTCCATCAAAATTGGATTGTCGATGATGGCCTGGATCAACTCGGCACTTTCCAATGTCTCATCATCCAAGTTGTTGGCACCATAGGGCTCTTCTTTCTTGCGCATGAGATCACGCGGATTTATGTCCAGCCGATCAAGGATGTCTTCTAGCGTTTCGACATTTGGCGGTGTTTTCAGGTATTCAACTATAAGCGGCTCAACACCCTTGTTCTGCAAGAGCTCAAGGGTCGCCCGCGATTTGCTGCATTTTGGATTATGAAAAAGTGTAACTTGGTCTGACATTATACCGTAAAATCCTTTGTTCGTTTGGTGAGTACGCCAGTCTTCATTTCAACCTAACAAATATTGAAACAAATTGAAATTGGGCTGAAATCAACCAGATATGTTTGCCCCCTATATATTCTAGGAAGAAATGGTGCAATTGACACCTTCAAAAGGAAATATGCGAGGTAGGACATGGAATATTCATTGAAAAACAGTGAAGAAGCAATCGAGATCCAAATGGCCGGACGGGTCACTTTTGAGGATAATGGTGCTTTTAAAAATATCATCTCAAAATTATCTCAACAGGATCATGGTAGCGTTATTTTGGATCTCAACGACGTAAATTTGGTCGATTCAGCCGGCTTGGGATTGCTCCTCCGCGTTCAGGCTGAGGTTGAGAAGAAGGATTGTAATATCGCCATGCGTATTCCTCGTTCAGGACCGGTTAAACGCCTGATGGATATTGCGCGTTTTGATGAACTCATTCCGGTGGTTGCCTAATTTTTGAATCATCACTGTTCATAAAATGATGGCGCTGACAAAGGGATGACAAAATGAGTGAACGCAAGATCGATTTGCATCAAGAAATAGCAGGTTTCAAAGATGAGTATTTCTTTGAGCGAAACGGCAGTAAAAACTTCCACCATTCTATGAACCATCGCTCGCTCATCAAACGGACAGTTGAAGACACGGTACGTTTTTTTCAGCTCACAATCGAAGCAGCTAGCGATGCAATAGTCGCTGTAAACAAAGAAAACTGCATAATTTTTTATAACTCGGGTGCCGAGGCCATATTCAACTGGTGTGCGGATGAAATAATCGGCCGGCATATCGGCAAATTGATGCCAACGGACCATTACGGAGAATTATTTGAAAGTCAGAATTCGGAAAAATCGCCAATTTTGATTCCCCGCGAAATAACGGGGATTCGGCGTGACGGTGTTGAATTCCCGGCTGAAATAACCGTTTCGAAATTTGCCGATGCCGATGATGTTATTCAGGTTATTATCTTGCGAGATATTTCGGTTCGCAGAAATGCCGAAATTGCTGGAGAGGAAAATGCCCGCTTATATTCGCTGCTGAGGCGGACGGCGATAGCTGCGAATGAGGCCATGGGTTCGGATCAAGCGATCAGCAAATGTCTGGAGATAATTTGCGAATCCGAAAACTGGCACGCCGGTTTTCTTTTTGAACGCCGAGATTCTATGACCGCTGAGTTCAGTATGTCGAAGACGCACTATGTCTCCATGTCGGCCACAAATCCTGAAATATATTCAAAACGCGTCGATAAATTACTGCACTGCAGTAATGCCCTAATATCCAAGGTTTCACTGTCGAAACAAATCGCCTGGTTTCAAGACTTCCTGGACAATGAAATAACATTTAATGAGCCGTTCCGGGCCATCGATGGTGTGCGAGGTGTTTTGGCTGTTCCCGTCATTGCGTTGGATGAAATCGTTTCTATCTTGGTATTCTATTCGGCGGAACCAATGAATCTCGATAAATCCTTTGTTCAGGTTCTAAAAAGTGCGGCTACTCAGATTTCGCGTGTCGTTGAGCGCAAGCAGGCTGAGGATGAGCTTCGCCTTGCTAAGTTGGCGGCGGATTCTGCCAACCGGGCCAAGTCAGAGTTCTTGTCGAGCATGAGTCACGAATTGAGAACGCCGATGAATGCAATATTGGGGTTCTCCGAGTTCTTGTTGACGGATGTTCGAAATCCACTCAATGAAACCCAGGTAGATTACCTTGAAAATGTTTTTGACGCCGGAAATCATCTGCTTTCCTTGGTCGATGAAATTCTGGAATTGGCGCGCGTTGAGGCAGGAAAAGTAGCTTTTTCTCCTGAAGACGTTTCGATTAATGCTGTTGCGACAGGGGCTGTTGAGCTTATTTCGCAGCTCGCGAACGACAATAAGTTAACGATCGAAAACAATATTGACCGGTACGAAGAAACCCATGTTCTGGCGGATGCGACACGACTGCGCCAAATATTTATCAACATTCTCTCTAACGCCGTTAAATACAATGAGCGTGATGGAAAGGTTGTTATAAACCTGGAAAAGCAAGACGAGAAAGAAGTCAAAATTACCATTTTTAACTCTGGCGACGGAATTGCTGAAGAGCATTTTGATAAAGTTTTCGAACCCTTCGATCGTTTGAACAAAGATGGGAGTGAAATTTCGGGCACTGGCATTGGATTGACCGTAACCAGCCGATTTGTTGAACTCATGGGCGGCAAAATTGGTTTTGATAGTGAGCCCGGCAAAGGCGTCACTTTTTGGTTTACGGTCCCATTATTTGATGCGGAGGTTGTGACTCAATTTAAACACAAAGGTCGATCATCTCAACAATCTCGTATTGACCCAGATCTAGCCGTTTTCTCTTAAAATCAAAAATGAATAGTCAAAAAATTGAATGTTATGAACAAAGCTAAGCTCATCGATCCGAATATTGAATCAACAAAGTCTCTGACGAATCAGAATGAAGACTTTTTTGCTCAATTCTCGGCACCAATGTTGTTGCTCGATAAAAAATTTAAAATTCAAAATTGCAATTCCGCCTTTGTTCAGTTCTTCGGCTATGAAATGGAAGAATTGCTGGGACAGGATTTTGATATTATTGGCAGTCAATCCAGCAGATTAAGCATGGGTTCAAAGTCGAAAGAAGTCCGGCGGGAGACAATTGAATTCCGGTGTAAAAACGGTGCCAAGGTTGCCAGAGAATTGCTATTGGAACCACTCGCCAGTAGCTTTGAGGAGAATTCCAATATCCTGGCAATTTTCCAAGAAGTACCAAAAAAGACCCCCTTGATCCACAAGCAGGTCCAAGTTGACCGATTAAAAACAATCGGATCACTGGTCGACGGCATTGCGCATGATTTTAACAATATTCTAACGCCAATCTATGGCTATGCGAATCTTGCACTGGATAATGTTGATGCAGAAGATCGAAATTACGAGAGACTGGTGCGTATTGCCAAGGGGGCAAACCTGGCTAAACGGTTGGTGCGTCAGATATTGGATTTCAGCCGTGAGTCGGATGATCTGAAGTCAAATATTCAGCTGGCTAGATTACTAGAAAAAAATATAAGTCTTCTACGAGCTACGATGCCTGATGGAATTGAAATAATTGCCGATATCACACCTCAAAGCGCACCGATTTATGCCAACCAGGTTCAAATTGATCAGATGATCGAAAATCTTTGTGACGAGGCGATCTTGCGACTGTCAGCAACTGGCGGTCAAATTCAAGTAACGCTTGATGAAGTCGTGTTTGCTGAGGGTGACAACATAGAGTCCCCAGCAGAAAATATTTTGGGTGAAGTAATCAGATCGGGTTGTTATGTCAGGCTGTCTGTCAGAGATAGTGGGAGTTTTGCGGCAGACGATAATTTGAGCGATTTGGTTGATCCGGTGTCAGGAGTTGAAGATCCAGACGGTCGAAAAGGTCTTGGAACTAATCTTGGCATGGCGACCATTTATAAAGTCCTCGTCGAACATCAGGGTACATTTGAGCTAAATATGGCAAATGGCTTTATGTTATCGGCTTATATTCCGATAAGTGATGTCAGTGAAGAACACGATAAAGTGGAGAATGTAAATTCCGAGATGTTCGGAAGTCGAATTTTATTTGTCGATGATGCCCAGGAAAATGCCGAAGTTGCGATCGAAAGCCTGGAGACAATGGGCTATAGCGTAATGGCGTTTACGAACGGTATTGACGCCCTGGAATTTGCGAAAAGCTCAATCGATGATTTTGATCTTGTTATCACCGATCAAGCCATGCCGAATATGACCGGTGATGTACTTGCTGGAGAAATTAAAAAGCTGAAGCCGGAAATTCCGATTATTCTGACGACCGGATTCAGTGCCCGGGTGAACGAAGATAATTATAAAGAATTAGGCTTTTTCGCCATTGTAATGAAGCCGTGGCTAATGTCTGAGTTGAATCTCGTAATCCAACGCGCCTTGACTGCTTAAATTCTATAATTTGAATGTATTAATTTGCAGAAGAGACGGCAGCGGTAAAGATATAACCGGCGTTTCGAACTGTCTTGATCCATTGCGGCGCCTTCGGATCGCGCTCAATTTTTTTACGCAAGCGAGCGATACGGATGTCTACGCTGCGATCATAGGCGGGGCTGTCATTGGTATAAGCAAAATCAAGAATTTGATCGCGCGACAAAATCCGATTGGGATGCTCGACAAAGACCTTTAGGAAATCAAATTCGCCACTGGTCAGTTCAATCATGTCACCATCTGGCGTAAAAAACTCGCGGCGACTGATATTTAGGTTCCAGCCATCAAATTGATAGCTCTCACCGTCATCCGCTTTGGCAGGAGAGCCGCTCGCCTCGGCACGACGCAGGACGCTGCGGGCTCTCGCCAGCAGTTCTCGGGGCTCAAATGGCTTGGTTAGATAGTCATCAGCGCCAATCTCAAGTCCAACCACCTTCTCAGTCGTATCGGCTCGACCGCTGAGAATAATAACGCCGGCATCTGATTTCATTTTGAAAGAACGGGTAAGTTCCAATCCATCTATATCGGGTAGGCCGAGATCGACAACAATAAGATCAACTTTATTGTTTTCCAATTGGCTTAGAGCTTGCTGACCATTTGGGCTGGTGATGACATTGTATCCACCCGTTTCCAGGCAATCTGTGACAACCTCCAATACATTTGGGTCATCATCGACTGCTAATACTGTTTTCTGGGTCTCCACGTAGTCCCCCACAATCCTCTTTATTTGCCTAGCTTGAGTATAATGATATACAACAACTGCTCTAATATTAACTTGTATTTAGTGTTTAATTTTGAATTTTCAACCATTGAGACTGGCTGAATTTGTAAATAAATGTAAATTCACAGTTATATGAAGAAATAATTGTAAGTTGGCTTGTTCTGCAATCTTAAACAGGTGGCAAAGACGTTAAAAATGATAAATCGCGAATATTTTCCGGATGTTCAGGGCATTCTACATTTAGAACATTTTAATTTTGAGGGTGCAGATCACGATCTGGCCACGATATTTTTTATTAACGGGATGGGTTTTACCCGTGATCCCTATCGCCGGACCGATGAAACCAATATGGGCGTTAATATTGGGATGCAGCAGTTCCACCTGCCCAGGCGAGGAAATCCGACACCGCCTTTCTATGGTGAGGTTGGACTGGTTGTCCCTGATTTACCGGTGATCAAGGCACGGCTGGAACGGCTTGCTGAGATTGGAAAATTTGACGGCACGCCGTATGAGTTGACGCCTATAGACGACACAACGATGCGCATCGTTTCCCCGTTTGGTGTAGCTCTTAAGCTTCATGCGGCAGGCAGTTTGGATTTTCTAAAACCCTTAGGCCTGGCCTATGTTGATATTCCCGTCCAGCCCGGCAAGGCCGTACAATTAGAGAAGTTTTATCGCGATCTGGTAAATACGCCAACTGAGAATCTTGAGATTGATGGCGAGACTACGCTTAGTGTGACCTTCGGGCCGCATCAATATGTCCGTTTCCGTGAGCGCGAGTTGGATGACTATGAGCTATACAGTTATCATGTCGCCTATTACGTCACCAACTACAACGCCTATCGGGACCGCGTCATTGAACAGGGCTCTTTGCAGGGTGAGGGGGCTGGTCAGGTTTTCTTTTTTGATGGCCCGTTTGACCCGGACAGTGGCGAGGAAATTTTAAATTTTACGCAAGAAGTCAGGAGTGTTTATCATCCTGATTTCATGCGGCCTTTGGTCAATCGCTGGCCAATCGCGACCGAGCCGTTTTCCGATCAGCGCGACGTGATGGAATCTCTCGCCGACGTGCCCGGATTGGTTTATGGTACACCGAAATAAGCTGCTTGAAATATACATCTGCAACAATCAAGTATAAAAAATCATGTTGAACTGGGTATTCGGAAAAAAATCAAAAAAACGGCGCAAGAAGCCAGGCATCGGCAATAAGCCGCCTTACGAGAAGGCCCGAGAAATTGCCTCGCGCGGATCTGTATCTGAACGTCAGAAACTGGCGGCTCACGAAGATCTAGAGCCCGAAATTCTCTATTATTTTGCGACCGATGATGCACCGGAAGTGCGCCGCGAGGTGGCGGAAAACAGAGGTACGCCGCTGCAGGCCGACCTCATTCTTTCCACTGATCCGGATGAAGAAGTTCGCTGCGAATTGGCGATGAAAATTGGCCGCTTGGTTCCTGAACTGGATGCCGAAGAAAGTGAACAATTGACCGAGATGGCGCTCGAAGTTCTGGAAATCCTGGCCAATGATGAATTGCCGCGGGTGCGGGCGATTATCGCCGAAGAATTAAAAAGTGAGAAAAACGTCCCAAAGAATATCGTTCAACATTTGGCCGAGGATTTAGAAGATATTGTCTCGGTTCCGATCCTCGAATATTCACCCTTGCTGAGCGAGGCTGATTTATTGGAAATTATCGCCAGAGGTATGAAGGGGCGCGCCCTGGTCGCTGTGGCCAGACGCCGCAATGTAACCGAACCGGTGGTTGATGCTGTGGTCGCCAAAAAAGACACAAAGGCGACCAAAGCCATCATCGAGAATGAAACCTCCAAGATCAGTGATAAGACCTTTGATACAATTTCGGATGAGGCCGACGACAATAAAGAATGGCACAACGCGATGGTATATCGGGATGGGCTACCGGTGCGTACGATTATGCGGATCGCTACTTTTGTCAGCGCGTCCCTCATGGAGACATTGATTGAGCGCAATACCGGACAAAAAGATGTCGTTGAAAAACTCCGAAAGACAGTGCGCGGCCGAATTGAAAAAGGTCAGTTGAAGGAGGACAAGGACGATGACATCGTACCCGCTCTTGACCGCGCAAATGAAGACTTTAAAAATGGTGATTTAGATGAAGAGCGGGTCGATAAGGCATTGGATGAAGGTGACAATGCCTATGTTCGTTATGCGTTGATCAATCTGTCAGAATTAACCCAGGAAACAGTTTCTAAAATGCTCAACACAGGGAGTGCTAAAGCGATTACAGCTTTGGTCTGGAAGGCTGGATTGAGTATGGGGATGGCCGTGCAGATTCAGCAGAAACTTGGTCGCGTAAGTGGCAGTAAGCTTCTGAAGCCGACCGCAGATGGCGGCTTCCCCTTGTCGCAAGATGATTTTGACTGGTATATGGAAAGCTTCTTTTAGCCAGCTTTTGTTATTTTGGGGCTTTCCACTCGCCGGCCAATTTTTTGGCTTTTGCAACAATTTCAGGAGCCAGCGATTCAGCCAAGGCTTTGCGGTTTTGCCCGGCAAGTTTATGGCCGGATTTTTCTGAAAGCATAAGCCATTTAAGGGCCTCAACTTCATTTTTCGCAATGCCTTCACCGCGCGCCAGACGCACGCCAATATGGTTTTGCGCCTTGGCATAGCCTTGCTTGGCAGCCGCTAAGAACCATTGGGCTGCTTTTTTTGCATCGCGCTCCACACCACGGCCATCACGGAATATTTTGCCGAGATTATATTGCGCCTGATAGACACCCGATTCAGCGGCCCGCATAATCCAATTGAAAGCTTCGGTCTTGTCTTTTTTGACCCCGAGACCTTCACTATACATTTTACCCAGCGAATATTGCGAACGTGCAGAGCCTTGGTTCGATGCTTTTTTGAGCCAGCTGACGGCTTTCACATAATCAATATTGACGCCGCTGCCAAATAAATAGGTCATACCGAGATTGTGCTGAGCCTCTTTATTTTTGCGCTCAGCCGCTTTAACCCACCAATTGATGGCCTTCTGGCGGTCTTCTTTTACGCCGCGACCTTCGTCATACATGACACCTAAATTGAATTGCGCCTTGGCATCGCCTTTTTTAGCCAGGACTCGCCATTCCTTCAGGGCTTTGGCAAAATTGCCATTTTGATAGGCCGTCCATCCGGCTTCAAAATCTGCCAATGCAGGCGTTTGAATTAAATTGGCCAGAAGCAGGCCGCTCACAATTGCTAAGCTTAAGAGAGGCTTTCTTAAAGTGAGTTTTCGCAAGGAAAAATTGATTTGGGAAATTGGACCCTGCGAATTTTCTTTTTTCATGAAGATACACATTAGATCAGGTCCTATTTGCTTTGAGCTGAAAATTTAGTGACTTGCATACGCAAGGTTTCGATCAGACCACCGACACCTTGTTTACTAATAACGGCCCGAAATTCAGAGCGTTGCGTGACCACCATACTGACACCGGCAACCACGACATCCAATATTTTATGCGCGCCATTTTTCTCCCGGACCCGCCAGCCCGCCAAGATGGGCGGTCCACTTGGCCGGGCAATTTTAGTCGATACCAGGATGTCTTTTTTACCAATTGGTTTGGCTCCGGTGACTGTGAAAGCTTGGCCGGCATAGCCGCCAAAGCGCCTGGAATAAGTGCGGAGAACAAATTCCTTAAACAGCGACTGGTATTGACTGCGCTGATCTGCTGAAGCCTTTCGCCAGGCGGCACCTAAAACGTAGCGACCGATGAGATTAAGATCAAAATTGTGCGACAGTAGCTCGCGCACATTTTTTTCTTTTTGATTCAAGGGAACGTTATTTGCACCTAACGTCTTAAGCGCCTGACTGCTGAGATTAGAGACGAATTTCGTCGCGTCCTCTTTTGTCGCCGCCTCGGCTCCGCCACTATAAACGGCGGCGATGAGCATAAACGAGGCAATTAATAACCGGTAATTCACGGGCTTCAGCACTCCCTACAAATTGTATAATCAACAGATATTACAAGGGTTTAGAAAAATCGCAACTAGGTAAACCCACATTAACGTTTATTCAGCAGCAACTGTCCCACTTTGTTGATGTTTTTCCACCATTTCAATCAATTCATCGGTGGCATAAACATCGCTAAATACCTGGAAAAGAGCGGCTAATGAGGCAATATGCTCTTCATCTGTTGGGGCCGCATTGGCGTCTGAAATTATGAAGGTTTTGAAATTTAGCATCATGGCATCACGGGCCGAGGATTCGGAACACACATTTGTTAAAGTGCCGGTAATGACAACCGTATCAATGCCTTTGACTTCGAGAATTTCAGCCAAATCTGACGCGCCGGGTAAAAAAGCACTATAGCGATCTTTGAGGACGATCAAATCTTCTTCCGCGACGTCCAACTCAGGCCAGATCGCATGTCCCTCACTGCCTTCTGCCAAAACGCCAACCATCCGGCCTGCACGTTCTGGATTGTTCACACCGCTATAAAAGACCGACCAATCAACGAGGCTATCTTCGGTCTGGGTCATCTGCACCCAGACAACTGTGCCGCCGTTGGCCCGAAAGCTGGCCGCCAATTTGTTGATATTGGGCACAATCTCGCGTGCCACAGGGACTTCGGCAGGAGAGCCTTTTTGCAAAAAGGCATTTTGCATATCGATAACAACCAAAGCGGATTTGCCGGGCTCGATCTCTTCAAACTGATGAAGTTTGCCGCGCCGCCTTAGGGCGCCATCAATGGCGTATTGCGGTAATTCTGTTTTATGCATGTCTGATCCTCCGTGCTTAAATTGAGTATAGCAATATTTTCCCACCTCGTTCACTCAAAATTGACCCAAAATCAACGAGCGGTGATTTGCCATTTGATGGGGCGGGGCCGACATTTAGGTCATGCGCATGTTTTGGACCTTTATTTTTATTCGCTATTCCGCTTAGTGCTTTCGCTCAAAGTGTGCCGGATCCTGCGTGGTTGGTTGAGTTTCCTGAAACTAATTTTAAAAAATCCTCGATCACGTTTGATGAGATTGTCACCGATGGTCCAAAGCGCGATCAAATTCCACCGATCCATAATCCGAAATATATAAACGCCCTGGATGACAAGGATCTTGGGCCGCAGGAACCGGTGCTTAGTATTGTGATCAAAGGCGATGCCCGGGCTTACCCTTTGCGCATTTTGCTATGGCATGAAATTGTCAATGAGGTCATCGGTGGTGTGCCAGTGCTGATCTCCTATTGTCCGCTGTGCAATTCCGGCGTTGTATTTGACCGCCGCATTGACGGCAGAACGTTGAGCTTCGGCAACACCGGGCGCATCCGTCATTTCGACATGGTGATGTATGATCAGCAAACCGGCAGTTGGTGGCAGCAATTTACCGGCGAAGCTATTATTGGAGATCTTACCCGCCAGAAAATGAAATTGGTGCCGGCGCGGTTGGAGAGCTTGGCGCGGTTTAAAGCGCGGGCGCCTAAAGGAAAATTGTTAGTCCCGGAAAACGTCAATGCCAGACCCTATGGGATGTCGCCTTACCAGAATATGGAGCGCGCCGAACCTCGCGTCTTTAGCAGCTATCCGCTACCGGCGAGGCTTAAACCTATGGACCGGGTTATAGTCATTGGCAACGAAGCCTGGCCGCTTAAACTGTTGAAAAATAAGAAAGAAATTGAAGTAAATGTTACCCGGGTAACATTAAAAATGATCTGGATTGCTGGGCAGAACTCGCTCCACGATACCCAGAAAATTGCCAATGGACGGGATGTCGGCAACGTTATCGTCACCCAAGATGGTAAAGATTTCCCCTATGACGTGACTTTCGCCTTTGCTTTTAAAGCATTCAGGCCCGACGGCATTATTCACTTGGATTGAGTTTTTGTCGTCCGTTTATTGCGGTAGCGGGGTCGTACGTTTTTTTCAATGTAGTTGATCATTTGAACGGCGACATTGATGCCGGTTGCCCGCTCGACGCCTTGCAGTCCAGGCGAAGAATTAATCTCTAACACTTTGGGTCCACTATCTGAGCGCAACAAATCAACGCCCGCGACATTGAGGCCGATGGCTTTGGCGGCTTTGACGGCAACAGCGCGTTCGGCTTTGCTGATTTTGACCGGCAGGGCTTCTCCGCCGCGGTGCAAATTGCTTCTAAATTCCCCTTCTTCAGCTTGCCGCATCATTGAGGCGACAACTTTGCCGCCGATTACCAAACAGCGGATATCCGTGCCCGCAGCTTCTTTGATAAATTCTTGAACCAGGAAATTCGCCTGCAAACCTCGAAATGCGCCGATAACGGATTCAGCGGCCTTTTTGGTTTCCGCCAGAACAACACCTTTGCCTTGGGTCGATTCCAGCAACTTCACGACTAATGGCGCACCGCCAACAATATCGATCAGCTCGGATGTTTGCTGAGTTGATTTTGCAAAGGCCGTGATCGGCATGTCGATGCGATGTTGGGCCAATACCTGATGGGCATAGAGCTTGTCTCTGGACGCGCCGATAGCAGCGGCTTCGTTGAGGCAAAATGCGCCCATGAGATTGAATTGACGAACCACCGCCATGCCGTATTCGGTAATCGATGCCCCTATGCGGGGAATGATGGCGTCATATTGCGGCAACGTATCGCCGCTATAATGCACCTCTGGTGACAGCGCATTAATGTTCATATAGCAGCGTGTCGGATTGACGATCTCACAGACGTGACCTTTATCTTCAGCTGCCTGAATAATCTTGCGGCTTGAATAATTCTCCGGCTCGCGGGTGAGCAAGCCAAGACGAAGTGGACGCTCCACTGGCTTGGATTTTTTAAGATGTTTGTAGAGGTCGTAAGCGAGCGCGGGCTGTAAAAAAGATTGGTTAGGGTCAACGATCATCTCTTCTTTAATCGCGGTGCGGCCAAGCAGCATACGATATTGCAGATTTTCCCGATTGGTAAGGGTCACCTCAATCGGCCAAATTGTATCGCCGATCTGCACCGGTGTTTCGATCACATAGCGCAATTCTTTCTCGCCGTTAGAGCTGGTAACTTCGCGGCGGTCGACCATTTTGGCTGAGCAGAAAATCTCAATGTCGGGGCGATCCGGTACCGGGTGAATACCAAAACGGACGAAGGGATTGGCGTCTGAGCCAAAGGGTTCAATCGCAAAAGCATGTAGCGCCGAAGTGCGGGCGCCGGTGTCAATTTTCGCGATAATCGCCGGGATACCGAGTTTCGGAAATGATGCCCATTCTTCCCAACCTAATGTTTCTTGCGACATGTCGTGTCCCGCTATTTTGTGATCGATCTTTGCCAAATATTTGTTAGAGTTATTTGTTAGACAAGCGAACAATTCAAGCTAAAAATAGCGCCAAAACAATTACCGACCGAATATGGGAGAAATAAGTGGCTAAACCTCTAAAAATAAATGTTATCGGCGGTGGCCCTGGAGGACTGTATTTCTCCATTTTGATGAAGCTAGCAAACCCGGCGCATGACATCACGGTTTTTGAGCAAAATAAGCCAGACGATACTTTTGGTTTTGGCGTGGTGTTTTCTGATGAGACGCTTGAAGGTTTTATGGGGCAAGACCCGGTCACCTATCAGGAGATCTTAAATCAATTCGCTTATTGGAATGAGATTGAAGTGCGCTACCGTGGTGAGCGCATCAGATCCGGCGGTCACGGCTTTGCCGGCATGGCCCGGATCACACTGTTGAACATTTTCCAAAAGCGCTGCGCAGAGCTCGGTGTGAATATCAATTACGAGACCATCATTGCAGATCTCGATCAAGTGCGGGACGCTGATCTCGTGCTGGCAGCCGATGGCGTTAACAGCTTTGTCCGCGAAAGCCTGAAAGATCATTTAAAACCGACCGTAGATTTCCGCCAAACCAAGTTTGTCTGGCTCGGCACGACCCAAAAGTTTGATGCCTTCACCTTTATATTCAAAGAAAACGACCATGGCTGGTTCTACAATCACGCCTATCAATATGGCGAAGGTGTGGGCAAGGCATCTTCAACCTGGATTATTGAAACCCACGAAGATACCTGGAAAAAAGCTGGTTTGGATCAAGCCTCAGAAGCAGAAACCGTTGCCTATTTCGAAGAGCTCTATGCTGAAGAATTGGACGGTCACCGCATCCTTGCCAACAAGTCCATCTGGCGAAACTTTCCCGTTGTCTCGGCTGAAAAGTGGAGCCATGAAAACATCGTGGTTATTGGCGATGCCATTCATACCGCGCAGTTCTCAATCGGGTCCGGCACCAAAATCGCAATGGAAGATGCCATCGCGCTGTCAGATGCGGTGTCCAAAGGTGGCAGCATTCCAGATGCGCTTGGGGCTTATGAAGCTGAGCGCAAAGACGTCGTGGCGCGTTTGCAACGGACCGCTTTGGTCAGTCTTGGTTGGTACGAACATGCCCGGCGCTATAACGGCCTTAGCCCAAAACAATATGCGTTTAATTTCTTAAGCCGCAATAAGGCGGTTACGTATGAGAATCTCGGACTACGCGATCCGGAATTTGGCGCTGATATTAATCACTGGTATGCCGATCTGGTCCGCGCGGAAGGCTTTGATCTGCCGCAAGATAATCCGCCGCCGCCAATGTTTACGCCTTACAAAATCGGAGAAATGGAAGTTCCAAATCGTGTCGTGGTCGCGCCGATGTGCCAATATTCGGCCGAGGACGGCACTGTCACGGATTGGCAGCTGGTGCATCTTGGCGGTTTTGCCAAAGGCGGTGCCGGGCTGGTGATTACTGAAATGGCGGATGTCTCACCGGAGGGCCGGATATCTTACGGCTGCGCCGGTATGTACGAACAATCTCATGTCACTGCTTGGCAGCGGGTAACCGATTTTGTTCATGAAAACACGGCTTCTAAAATTTGTGTGCAATTGGCCCATGCCGGGCGTAAGGCATCTTGCAATTATGGCTGGATCAAGGGCGGTGCGCCGCTAAGCGCTGAAAACGGCGAGGACTCCAGCGAAAAACCATGGCCGATCATTGCACCTTCGGCGATCCCATTTTATTCGGACGGTCAGACACCTCGCGCCATGACACGGGACGACATGGATAAGGTGCGAGACGATTTCGTTCGAGCAACAAAAATGGCGGCTGAAGCAGGTTTCGATATGGTTGAGCTGCATGGTGCACATGGCTATTTGCTGTCGAGTTTTATCACGCCGATCAGTAATGCCCGCGAAGACGAATATGGCGGCAGCTTAGAGAACCGCCTCCGATTTCCGTTGGAAGTGCTGGCCGCAATGCGCGATGTCTGGCCTGCAGACAAGCCGATCTCTGTTCGCATTTCAGCGGAAGATTGGGTGGGTGATGAAGGTGTTTCGGGTGATGAGGCGGTTGAGATCGCCAAGGCTTTTTACGCCGGTGGTGCCGATATTATTCATGTGTCAGCCGGCCAAACGACGATGGACGCCCAGCCAATCTATGGCCGCATGTTCCAAGCTCATCTCAGTGAACAAGTGAGGCTTGAAGGAAATGTGCCGACAATTTCGGTTGGAAACATCACGACACCGGATCAGGTTAATACGATCCTGGCGGCAGGCCGGGCGGATATGGTGTCACTGGCGAGGCCGCATCTCAGCGATCCGTTCTTTACGCTGCATGCTTCTGCACATTACGGTTGGGACGGGCAAATCTGGCCCGATCAATATGGCCGCGGCAAAGACCAGGCCTTCCGGGAAGCCGCCGCAGAAAATGCCCGTCAGGCTGAGTTGCTGGTCGCCAACAAACCACCGTCTCACGCGGAAATTTCTAAAAAAGACGCCGCAGAATAGTAAACTTTTGGAAAGATAAATAATATGGATCAAGGTGTTCGCATTGTCTGGTACGATCTACCGGAAGACGACAAAGAAGAGTATTTAAATTGGCTGCATGGTGAGTATCTGCCAGCCGTGATGGCGCGCCCGGGTATCTCATGGGCGGCAAATTACAAGATCATAAAAACGGATGAGACCATTCAAAAGCTCTCGAAGTTTGTCGGTCGCTCGGATGATTTCAATGAAGTGCCGCAAGGCTCAGACTACGCCATGCTCATCGGGGCCGGCTCGCCGCATGTGTTCTTTAAACCCAACATCGATGACGTTGATGCGGAAGATGCGAAGACGCTGGAAATGTTTGCTAAGCGGATCGGCACCCGCATCGTAGTTGCGACCGAACAAGCGCGGGTCGATGGCCCTGAAGCCCGCCACCGCGCACCAGCAACCACACCCGGTCCTTTTATTCAGCTAGGTCACTTCCGGGTCCGCTCGGTTGAAGAAGAGTTTGATCTAACCGCCTGGTATGCCGATTATCGCCTGCCGACCATTGCCGCCATGCCGGGCGCGATTGCGGCCAGAAAACTTGTCACCGTGGCGGGTTGGGCAAAACATGTTGTGCTCTATGAGTTTGTCGATGCCGAAGCGCATCACACCAATTTTATGAACCACGAGGTATTGGCTTTTACCGATGGGGAGTGGACCAACCGGGTCGTTAAATACACCGCCCATGCACCGGGAAGTCCCAGCATCGGCGAACGTCTCTGGCCAAAGGTTTAGTTGGGCTAAAGGCGGCTACATGCACAGCATATCTGGCGGGAAGACAACGGTGATCGCTTCGTTGGGACAGTCTTGGCGGCAGGAGCCACAATGCCAGCATTCTTCGGTGTATTTTAAATACGGGACTTTAGGCTTTTTAATATGGTCGTAGGTGCCTGAAAGATTGTCATTAACTGGATCTGCTTCGCCGCGGGGGCGCATATAGATCACATCACCGGGGCAAAGAGCATCACATTCGCCGCAGCCCTCACAGATACTATAATCAAACTCAACAGGCATGATATTCCTCTACGTGTTTGGGTTAGGCGACGTATTTAATTGGGTCGAAACTACATTCATAAGCATCGCCTGATTTTTGAACGGCAACTAAACCGCACCAGTTTTCGTCATCGGTTTCGGGATAATCGAGGCGATAGTGATATGGCTTGTTGCGGCTCTCTTTGCGATATAGCGCTGCGGTTGCCGATATCTTACCGACCTCCAGAATTGAGCGGGTTTCTTGTGAGCGCATTAATTCATGTAGATCTTCAACTTTCATATCGTCGAGATGCTTCTCAAGACGGGTGAGTTTGGTGAGGGCGGTGTTGAGGCCGTGCTCCGAGCGCATCGGGCCCACATTTTCCTGCATGATACGCCGTACCGAGTCTTCAAGCTGGCGGTAGGGATAGCCACTGCCGCGTTTAAGCGGTGCGATGAACTCGTCGGCGCGTTCCTCGGTTGAAACGGTGTCTGGATCAGCGAAGAAGTTGCGGCCCGCGGCAAATTTGGCAGCGGATTTTCCTGAACGATAGCCGCCGGTGATCGCGCCATGGACACAGCGATTGTGATCGGCGGCATCACCGCAGGCATATAGTCCGGGCACGTTTGATGCGCAATCACCGTCAATTTTGACGCCGCTACCGGTAACCTCTGTCGGTCCCGCCTGCATACCTTCTGAGATATTAATCTCAACCGGATCAGTGGCAAGGTCTTCGTGGCGCTGTTCCAAATAGTCGGGCAGGGTATCCTTGTCATAGCCCAGTGTGGTTTTAAGATGAGTGATGTCCTCTTCGTTGAGGTGTCGGCAATCGATATAAAGCGGTCCGCGTCCTTGGCGTTTTTCTTCAAGGCTTTGAAAGACAATTTCATAGCGCGGCGCTTTGTTGCCGGCGGGATGGTTCTTCTCCATATAATATTCGCCGAGGCCGTTCATAAACCGGCCGCCCATGCCGGTGAGCGCGTTGAATCCGGGAGCCGAGAAGCCTTTCGGCAGCAAGGTCATGCGCATGTATTCCATATTGGCGAGCTTAGCTCCGGCTGCCGCTGCCATAACCTGACCATCGCCAGTGTCGTAGGGGCACAGCCAGGTGTTAAAGGGATTACCGCGCGGGTTTTCAAATAATCGATTGGTATTGCCGGTCGAGACAATTGTTGCTTTGGCGTGGATAACATAAAAATTGCCGGTGCGAATATGAAAACCGAGCGCGCCGACGACTTCGCCGTGATGGGTCAGCAGATCAACTATCATGGTTTTAGCCAGCGCTTTGCAGCCAAGTTTACGCACCGCGTTACCAAGGCAGGGCTTGAGCAGCTTGCCGTTAAAATTAATCCAATAGGGGCCGGGTTGACCCATTGAGGCGGTGCGGTAAAAACTGCCATCCGGCTGGGTCAAGGGATTGCCAATCCGCGCCATGCGTTCAATCGAGTCCTCAAGTTCTTCGCAATAGGTTTTTTCGATAATCGACATATGTGCCGTACCGCGCCCAACTTTTTCGACATATTGCAGGAAACTATCTGCCGTGTCCCAGTCTTCTCCTTCGTTCAAATAAGCCAGAAAGTGATCTACGCCGCCGCCGATGGAGCCGCTTCGCTCGATCTTGCCCTTATCGACAATCATCACACTGGCGCCATTCTCTGCCGCGCCCATAGCTGCATTCAGTCCAGACAGGCCACCGCCGATGACAAGAACGTCAGCACTCATGGTAAACATTTTCATGTTCATGCCTCTCCAGATTATTTCTTTTATGATCGTCGCGCATCTTGCAGCACAAAAAGAGGGCTGGGCTTTGACTTTGGTCAATTAAAGCCAGATTTTAGAAAGTCCAACGCCGCTCTCTTAAGGCTAATTAATCCGCCATGGCCTGACCGGCGATGACGAGTTTTTGGATCTCGCTGGTGCCTTCATAGATACGCAGGGCGCGGATTTCGCGGTAGAGCTCTTCGACTTTGTTGCCGGAGACCACTCCCATGCCGCCCCAAATTTGCACCGCATCATCAATCACTTCTTGAGCGCTGTCGGTGGCGTAAAGTTTTGCCATCGAGCTTTCGCGGGTGACCCGAATGTCTTGAATGTCTTTGACCCAGGCCGAACGAAAAACGAGCAGGGCAGCGGCATCGATTTTAAGCGCCATATCGCCGATCTTGCTCTGAATAATTTGGAATTCGCCAATTTTCTGACCGAAGGCTTCGCGCGATTTTGCCCGGGCAATGGCCTCATCCATGGCACGCCGCGCAAAGCCAAGGGCTGCGGCACCGACGGTCGTTCTGAAGATATCGAGGGTTGCCATGGCCACTTTGAAACCTTCGCCCGATTGGCCCAGCATCTGGCTGGCGGGCACCCGGCAATTGTCGAGGGTTAGTGAGCCAAGCGGATGCGGCGCAATGACATCAATGCGCTCGGAGACGGTGAGGCCTGGATTGTCGGCTTCAATGACAAAGGCCGAAAGACCTTTGGCACCCGGCGCATCACCGGTGCGGGCGAACAGCACGTATTGGTTGGCAAGACCCGCATTGGATATCCAGGTTTTGACGCCGTTTATGACATACTCATCGCCATCGAGTTCCGCCGAGGTTGTCATCGCCGCAACGTCGGAGCCGCAAGTAGGTTCTGATAGCGCAAAGGCCGCGAGGCGTTTTCCGCTCGCAACTTCCGGCAAATATTTCTGTTTTAATTCTTCCGAGCCAAACAGCGTGATCGAGCCTGACCCCA
>Ga0233428_1000880_pt1 | contig 36691 bp, 29 predicted proteins | sample SI_118_April2016_4_FD_179890 | JGI IMG/M metagenome (GOLD analysis project Ga0233428, IMG submission 179890) | Seawater microbial communities from Saanich Inlet, British Columbia, Canada - SI_118_April2016_120_MG | ecosystem: Environmental > Aquatic > Marine > Inlet | place: Canada: British... | reverse complement strand
GTCTCGGTTCAGACAGAAAACCAGATTTTGAAGTTTTTTCAAATTGTTGCTAATTGGAAAGGTAAAAAGACTGATAATCGGATTAGGAGGAGTCTTTAAAGCTTCATTTCCGTACAGAAACTAAATAATACCTATGGAAAAAGCCGTCTCTTCAAAAGGCACGTATATTAGGCTGCTGGGTTATTTAAAACCGTACTGGCATAAGTCTGTAATTATTCTCATACTCGCAGCACTTAGTACATATATAGCGGTTTTACCAATACAGATATTAGGCATCGCAGTAGATGAAATAAAGATAGCCGATAAGTATTTGAAAAATACCCAATCTGACCGGAATGATGCAAGAGTGCTGGACAAAACAGATGCATACGGGCGGAAGAGTGCTATCCCTCTATCAAAACCTTTATTAACCGCCTCTCAGTATGTCCATTCCAATTGGTTTAAAAGTTATAACGCCACCATTGTTACGCTGATCTTTCTTGCCGTGAGTTTTATTATTATGAATGCCGTAAGCGGCAGTATTATGCTGGTTCATGGTTTCATTTCTGCAGGATTGGGTCAAAGGCTCACTTATGATTTGAGAAATCAACTTTATGGCCACATTCAGCAACTCCCCCTCACCTATTTTGAAAATAATAAAACCGGCAATATTATGAGTCGTCTCATGAATGACGTCAATTCAATCGAGCAGGCAATTGTTGGCCCAATTATTACCTTTATTACCGATATGTTCAAATTTGGGTGGATTATCTTTTTTTGTATTAGGCTCGACTGGCAGCTCTCCGTTGTTGCACTATTAATCTGCCCATTTATCTCCCTTTGTACTTATAACTTTGGCAAAAGGATCAGAAAGGCCTTTCGTTCTTTGAGAGACAAGACAGGGGAACTTAATTCCCTGATTCAGGATAATATCTCAGGTATAAAGGTTATTTCCGGATTTGCAAAAGAAGCTGAAGAGCTGGAACGCTTTCAGAAGAAGAACTACGAAAGCTACAACTTGAATATCCGGATATTACGACTTGCTTCTACCTTACGACCTGTTATCGACTTTATCACTGAAATGGGGGCGGTTGTTGTTATCTGCCTGGGCGGATACAAGGTTTTGCAGGGACAACTTTCCGTTGGTACATTTGTGATATTCTTCCCTTATCTCCAGATGATGTACGGTCCTATTACCGGTTTGACTCGTTTTTACAACCAGGTACAACGTGCTATTGTTTCAACCGAAAGAATCTTTGAGATACTGGATACACCATCCGATTTAAAAGATAGCCCTGATTCTGTGGAATTGCCACCGGTTAATGGAATCGTGGAATTCAGGCATGTTAACTTCATGTATAACCAGGGCACTGAAGTCCTCACCGATATCAACATAGCGGCTCGACCTGGCCAGATGATTGCACTGGTTGGTCCCAGTGGTAGTGGTAAGACTACTCTTACCAAACTGATTCCCCGGTTTTATGACCCCACAAAGGGGGATATCTGCATTGACGGTTATAATATTAAACATATCAAACTCCATTCCCTGCGTAAGCAAATGGCCATGGTGCTCCAGGATCCTTTTCTTTTTAACGATACCATAAAGTCCAATATTGCTTATGCCCGACCTGATGCGCCTGATAGAGAGATTAAGAGTGCCGCTGTTGCTGCAAATGCGCAGGGTTTTATTGTAACATTACCGAATGGATATGACTCTGTAATAGGAGAACGGGGTGTTAAACTTTCTGGAGGTCAGAGACAACGTATTGCCATTGCCCGTGCCATCCTCGCCAATCCACGCATTCTCATCCTGGACGAAGCTACTTCATCCGTGGATACAGAGACAGAACAACTCATTCAGAAAGCTATCTACAGGCTTGTGGAAAACCGCACTACATTCGTTATTGCTCATCGGCTGTCAACCATATTGCATGCGGATTTAATCGTGGTGCTTGATAAGGGGCGAATCGTTGAAACAGGACTCCACCATGAACTTCTTGCATATGGAGGACTGTATAAAAAACTGTTTGAGATGCAGTTCAGAGCCCAGGGAAAGGCGAAAACAGAAATTTCTGGAATTGAGACTGAAAAAACAGAAGCTGCTGATGCATAAAAATCAAGCCGGTTTTAATGTGTCTGCTTTTGCCCCTCGTCTGTAAAGTCTAATTTTGTTTTTGCGTCTTTGTTAAAACTTTCATGGCATGCGTCGCACGACTTTACCAGATTATTAAATTCTACATTCGCATTGCCGGTGTCTTGATCTTTACTGCATAACATTAATTTATTTAATGCATTGTTAAATTTGCTGCTTAATACCGTAAACTCGTGTGGAATATCATTATTCTCAATCATATATAATTCAACACAATTGAAGCCTATATTCTCTTTGAGTCCTTTTGTTAATAAATCCATCTGTACCCAGTCATTATATTCTACCGCTCTTGCCAATCTCCTCATTGATATGGATGCCTTCTTCATGGATCCTGCCAAACCTCCCTGCTCTGGTGTAAGTTCCTGCATCTTCTCGTTCCTTTTAACTTTAACATTTTCAGACTTCTTACATGAATTAGCGACTATGGATATCACGATAATTAAGGCAAATACTCTGATTATATATTTCATTCTGAAACTTTTCCTTCCATCTCTTTCAGCGCCTCTTCTGCTTTCCTCCAGACACTTCCGTCATCATCTTTCAGTGTATCAATTAAGTGCTCAACTGATCGGGCATCCTTTATCTTTCCCAATGCCTCTGCCGCACACCATTGGACAGTACTATTATTGTCCTTCAGTGCGTCAATCAATGGTTGGACTGCACGGGTATCCTCTAACTCTCCCAGCGCTCCTACAACGTCCCGCCGGACACCGCTGTCATCATCCTTTAGTGCCGCGATCAAGGGTTCTACAGCTCGTGCATCCTTTATTTTTCCAAGTGCCCTTGCAGAAGCGTCCCGAACGCTATTGTCGGCATCTTTCAATGTAGTAATCAAGGGACCAACAGCACGGACATCCTTTGCTTTTCCCAGTGCTGCTGCTGCATACTGCCGGACTCTACTGTCAAAATTTTTCAACGCAGCAATCAAGGATTCCACTGCAGGTGTGCCTATCTCTCCCAGTGCCCCTGCTGCACTCCACCGTACGCCTTTGTCTTTATCTTTAAGTGCGGCAATCAGGGGTTTAACCGCACGTGCATCCTTTATCTCCCCCAGCGCCTCTGCCGCACTCCATCGGACAGTTCTGTCATAATCTTTTAGTGCAGAAATCAGGGGTTCAACAGCGCGGGTTTCTTTTCTCTCCCCCAGCTGCTCTGCTGCCATCTGCCGTACACTTCTATCTTTATCTTTAAGCCATTGAATTAATGTGACTACTTTATCCGTTTCTACTTCATCTTTTTTGTTTTTATCAGTTTTGCTGCATCCAACGAACGATATACAAGAAAGGGCGAGCAGAGTAATCATTGCGACATAAACAAAATTCAATGCAGCAAATTTACTATTCAACATAATATTTGCCTTCCTGCGAGGCCAATGCCATTGGATTAGCTTAAGTTTAGATGAGCTGAAAATTATTCTGGAAAAAGAGGCTCAAAATTCCTGATAGGGTTTAAGATGTAAGAGTATCAATGTTCACTTGGCATCATTATATGGCTAAAAAGCCAATGACGATGATCAATGATGCGAGAAACTGAGATTGGGACACTTTCCCCGGTGGTGGCGTCGAATCACGTATTGATATTCTTCATGAGAATATCATTCAACCGTAATTTCCCCTACCATTCCCTGATCAACATGAGAATCACAGTAATAAGGAAATGTACCGGTAGAGTTAAAAGTGTAGGTAAAACTCCCCGAAACCATTTTACCAGAGTTCCAGAGGTCATCAGGTACACCCTCCTTCCCATCTTCCGTTTCAATTACCGTCCCACTTGCGACTTCGTGAGGCTTTGGGCTGTTCATAACCCATTCCACACTATCTCCCTGCTTAATTGTCAATGAAGAGGGAACAAACTCATAATTACCTGTCATCTCAACAATGTGTGTTGTTGCTGTGGGTGATGGGGTAGTTGAGGAATCACTATCTAAACTACTATTCGCTTGATCGGCAATGCTACATCCATAAAAAGAGAATATTGTTAATAAAGCAGCTATGTTTAATATAACCACGATTTTTCTCATTATATTCTCCTTTAACTTGGTATATTGTCCGAAAGCTGTCATTCCACGTTCTTCCCCGTTTTCACGAGGACAAGCTTAGCGGGAATCTAGGATGAACAGGTCTTTGGATACCCAATAAAGGCGTTCGGGTATGACAAAAGTAGCATACACAAAAATCTAACCGGACATCACTACTAAAAAGTCTACAATTTCAATGTTTTGATTACAAGTGTTTTATTTTGTGTAACTCCCAGTCATCCTACTGTGTCATCCCATTGCACAGCATCATACCGCCCTGGCAAATTTCCTTGTTAGCTAAGCGGAGTTGAAGGATCATCATTTGTTATGATAGCGACCTGAAATGAGTGGTTTTTAATAAGTACAATATTTCAATCTATTTTTTGTCTACAGTTTTCAATACTACATTTTTACGGAGTAAACAAGATTTTTCCTATTAAGCGCTGACACAATGTCTTTATTTTTATTAATTTGTAATATGTATTGACAGGATGTCAAAATGAAGGTGTGTGGAGGTGGCAATGAAGTTGTTTTTTTTAGAGGGTATAATTGTATATGTTGTTTAATAGTAAGTGTTTATGTGTTTGTGGCTATTTTGTTTTTGAGTGGAACACCTTTTGCGCATTTAATACGCTTCACTCCATACTTAATAAAAGATTAATTATTTTAATATTAAAATATATCAGCAGTGTCCGATTAGGTCTTTGTGCGTACTGTTTTTGTACCCGATCTGTCGGAAGATATGTCGGGCGAGGCTTTAGCCTTGCGCTTAATGCACAAGAGCAAACCTAAAGAATTGCCCTACGTATTACACGGAAAAACCTAACAGGACACTGCTGGAAAAATATATTGTATTGATAAGTAGTGCGAACGGTTAAAGATTTTTTTTGTAATGCATCTCTAGTTATTCCCTATGCTTCTCGTAAGTTACAGTAGATTTGCTCTCTTTTTAACGTTGAAAGTGATTTTTCGTTAATTTCCAAATATGGTCAATAAAATAGACGTAAAATATCTAAAGAGTATAAGGGAGAATGCAACAACGGAAATTAAAGGGCCTTACGAGCCTGGTGCACTTCTTGACCATCCAAAGACGATAACAAGAAGATGCCTTTTCTGGGGTGCATGGCTGTCATTCTGGGGGCTTGTTTCTCTGTGGAGTTTTTCTGTAGTTCGTTATTTGATCCCAAGGGTATCGTATGAACCTTCGAGTATTTTTAAAGCAGGCAAGCCGGAAGATTATCCTTTGGGTTCTGTAACGCTCGTAGAAACGCGCAAGGTATGGATTATCAGAGAGGATAAAGGCATTTACGCGCTTATAGCGGTATGTACACACTTGTCGTGTCAGCCAAGATGGCTTGAAGATGAACAAATATTCAAATGCCCTTGCCATGGAGGGCAGTTTTACAAAAATGGAGTAAACTTTGCCGGTCCGCCACCAAAACCTTTGGCGCGCGCGCATGTTGCCGTAGGTGATGATGGGCGTTTGATTGTTGATAAGGAGAAAATTGTAGGCCTTGATTTTATAATGCCTCTCTGAATCGGTATTCAGTTTTGACTTGCTAAATTTTGTACGAAGTGACGCGTGGGCAAAAACTGGTATGACATGGTTGTTCTGTCTTTTGATAAGGAGTTAGTTTATTTATGGAAGAAAATAAGGAAAAAGTTGAAAAAGCTAAAAACATAGAAGATGTAGCAAAGGGTACACAAGTATGGAAGGCTATATTTGGAGACCTTTTGTTTGGCGAATTCAAGCCTTTGTCTCCTATAAATAGTCTTATGCGCGGAATTGCCAAGATCATGCAATTGCATCCGTACAATATGAGTGCAGGCGGTAAAAGGATAATAATGTACACATTCTGCCTGGGGGGCTTGAGTGTTTTTTTCTTCGCATTGCTTTCATGCACGGGAGCGTTTCTAATGATTTATTATAATCCTGATGTCAACAAAGCTTATGCGAATGTTGAGGACTTTCGATACATTGTGCCATTTGGTGTTTTAATTAGGAATATGCATAGGTGGACTGCACACTTAATGGTGATGTTTGTATCTCTTCACATGTTGCGTGTGTTTTTAACAGGAGCATACAAGCCTCCAAGGGAATTAAACTGGATTGTAGGGGTAATTCTGCTGGTATTGACTATGCTTTCAAGTTTTACCGGGTATTTGCTTCCATGGGACCAACTGGCTTACTGGGGAGTTACTATAGGATGCAGCATGGGTGAGAACGCTCCTTTATTAGGGGCAAAGGGACCATTTGCATTGTTAGAATCGGGAAAAGACATGAATTCCATTTTGGTAGGTGGCGCTGCAGTTGGGCAGCCCACATTACTAAGATTTTATCTTTTGCATGCGATAGCACTCCCTCTCGGAATAACCGGTTTAATGGGTTTTCATTTCTGGCGAATTAGAAGGGCGGGAGGGGTTTCAGGTCCACTTTAACACTATCTTAAGAGGCAGTAAGTAACATACATTATATCAGGAAGAACAAAATATGGCTGAAGCACAAGACGAGTCAAAAGAAAAAGATGAAGTAATAGTCCGTATGTCAAAGAGGGAGTGGGAATACGTTAAGGATATTCATGTAACTGCTAAATATAAAGAAGGTTTTGAGACATTAACTCCGAAACAGCAGGACTATACCGTCAAGCACCTCCGTGACTCTGTTGGGATAGAGTTTATTGCGGCGCTGGTATTTACCTTTATAATTATGGTGTGGTCTCTTTTTATGGATGCACCACTGAAAGAACTGGCAAATCCATCTGATACTCCTCTTGATGAGAGGGCTCCGTGGTATTTTATCGGGCTCCAGGAACTGCTTATATATTTTGATCCATGGCTGGCAGGGGTTGTAATTCCTTCTATATTGCTTGTGGGTTTAATAGTCTTGCCTTTTATTGATCCAAATAAAGAGTCCGGTGTTGGCAGGTACTCCTTTAGAGCGAGACCAATTGCGGTGTCTGCTTTCTGCTTTGGTTATGCAATGTGGTATATCCTGATAATTGTCGGACAGTTTTTCCGAGGCCCGGGAAGAGTATTTTACTGGCCATGGGAAGATAAGGCAGTTGTAAAGGCTGCGCCGCTGGTTGAGATGACGAATTTTCACATTGCAGGAGGGTTTGCGTTTTTCATTTTATATTTCAGTATTTGCATAATTGTTCCCAGGCTAATTTTCAAAAGTTTCTATAAAACTTTGGGAATTACAAGATACTATATTTTTGTGAGTTTAATGGCAATTATGTGGCTAATTCCTATCAAGATTTTCCTGAGATATGTATTTAATGTTAAATACATATTGTCTCTTCAAATTTTTAATACTGCTCTGAACTTTTAAATTAATGGGTCAATACGTAAAATTAATATGGTTGCTCGTAATATCTGTCTTGATGCTGGGTGTCTCAGTGGTGTGGTTTTATAAAGAGTATAATCCTGAATGGAAACAACACCAGAGAGCCGTTATCAAGAAGAAGATTGCTAAGGCAGAAGAAAGCTATGGATTCTGGTCCAATCCTGAATGGGGTGATCCGGAAAAGGCAGAAGAACTGGAGAACAAAATTAAGGGGTTGAAAAGCACAAAGTTTAAGATAAAGCAGATATTGCTCAAAGGTGAGGGCCTTTGGAGTAATCAGGAGAACGGACATCGGGTAGAAAGATGTATGACGTGTCATATCGATGAAGATGAATTGATTAAATTACATCCCGAAGGGCTTCCCATTGCTTATGATATTTATGGATGTACGGTATGTCATGGTGGCAATGGCAGAGCTCTCGAATCTGAACGTGCGCATGAAGGGTCTCATGCAGACAGGAAAGAAATGGAAGGCCCCCGTACCGCCTCTGCTGAAGAATTTATAAAAATGTGGAAGCGGCTCCATGAATTAAACCCTGAATCTAAAGACAGGCTGAGAGTGGAGAGTTTCTATAGCCCGACAGGCGAATATCAGATATATGTTGGAAGGCGGAAATGTATTAGATGCCACAAGAAAATGCATCCGGAACATGTCGAAAGGTGGAGTAAGACAAAGTTTAAGACATTTGAGAGGATAGAAAAAGAGCCAGACTATAGAAAAGGCACTGCTGATTATAAAAAGAAATGTTATAAATGCCATACCACAGGTTACCGGGAAGATAAGAAGGTTTACTCAGAGCAGGGTGTTGGTTGTGAGGCATGCCATGGCCCGGGAGAGGTGTACAGTCACCTTATGGCAGGAGAGCACAAAGGTGATGTTAAAGAGGGACAAAAACTGGCTCGTATCTCTTTTGACTTTAAGATCTGTGGTAATTGCCATATCCCAAAAAGACATGAAATGCGAAAAGAGTATTTTGAGAATGTCGAGCACGTAAAATGAACATACATACCTTTTGAAAGAAGGTGGTATGTAAAGGCTATTTTTCATTTGGTTTATAGTGTTATTGTTGCATTGCTATAGAGTGTTTTTTTCTGGGTTTAATGGTTTATTAGTTTGTCCTTAAACCTCGTTTTAACGATGACTGCTTTACTTGGAGAGCAGGGGGGGCACTGTATATTGTACTTCACCACTTTAATAGACATATATGCTTTGAAAACATTTCATTATATAGTAGATTGTAGTTGACATTTGTATCGTTTGTTGTAGACTTTTGGTAAGATTTGCAGACAAGGTAAGGTTTTTATCCAAACTTTGTATGTTCATGATTTCAGAGTGAGAGGAGGGGCTACATGAGAAATTTTAGAGTCGGTATCGCATTGTTAATTTGTGTTGCTTTTCTGATATTAAGTGGCGGTGCTGTATTTGCGCAGGGGTCCCCAAATCCATCTCCGGAAAGATTAGTTTTTCCGACTGAAAAAGGTCAAAAAGGATTTGAAAACTGGGTTGGTTTGGAGAAGGGTAGTGGCCCTTGGGCTGACTATTATAAACCAACGCCGCTCCACATGTACTGGAGTCCGAAGAATCATTATATAAGACCCGATTTAAGCGCTTTCAAAGATCTGTTTGATGATTATGCTTCAGGAGATTGCATGGGTTGCCATGATGAGGTAACTCCCGGTATTGTAAGGTCCTGGAGGACGTCTACTCACGCAAATCCCAGGAAAAATGCTCAGTTTGCAGAAAAGACAAGGGCGATTGAGGAAGCATCTGGTATGAAGATAGACCAGGTAACCTGTAACTTCTGTCATGGTGAGAGTCACGATGAACTGTTTATGCCTGTAGCTGATGACGTTTGTAAGAAGTGTCACCGGCAGCAAGTAGAGGAGTTCGCCTCAGAGATAGTAGACGGAAGACCAAGTCACAGGGCATCGTGGATTTCAAATGTTGTGGTACCCTGGTATGTAGAAGGCTTCAGGAGGGGGGAGGGCTATTCCTTTATAGGGTGTGACCAATGCCATCCTGCAATGGAGAGGTGCGATCCATGCCATACACGACATAAGTTTAGTGCGGAAGAGGCAAGGAAACCTGAGGCTTGTTATTCGTGCCACATGGGTGCAGACCATCCTGATGCTGAAACTTACAAAGAATCAAAAATGGGTGTTATCTACGCGATGGAGGGTGACAACTGGGCATTTGATAAAGGTTTGAATGATTTACAGCTTGGCGGGCCGGAAATGCGTGCTCCTACCTGTCAGGTCTGTCATATGTACAACAATACAACCGGTAAATGGGGGCATAATGTAACATCTAAGGGTCGTTGGAGAATGGGTACTATTCCGCCTGTTCAGGTAGAGTTCAAATCCAGCATGAAGGATTATCCTTATGGAATTACTATTCCTCCTTTAAATAAGAAGATAGATCTTTACGATGGTGAAAACAAGAGAAAGCTTGAAAGATGGCTGGAACTTTGCAGTAATTGTCATAGTGGGCGGTTTGCAAGATTATGGTTTGAGGCCCTTGATGAATATATGTTTGCCGCATATCGTAAGCGTGATGAAGCCCAGTTGCTCGTAGAAGAGTGTTTTGAGAAGGGCTGGATTGACGTAAAAGGCAGGGCTCCTTATCCTATGGGCGATGTACTTGCCGATAAGCTGGGTGTAAAACTGCTCGGTGAAGGTGTTTACAAGGCTTTTAAGATGGCAAAAGGTAAGATCCCTGTCGTTGGTCCGATACTCGGTGTTTATGCTAATTTCAGGCACGATGATGGTAACCCTAGCCAGATAGAAACTGAGTATGGAAACATGTGGTTCTGGTATGCGCTCAAGGGATACAAAGGTGTGGCACACGGCCAGCAGGACTATGCATGGTGGTGGGGCTGGGCCCCAATGGTAAACCAACTATCACGCATTAAATCACAGCATGATATGCTGGAAAGAGTATACAATGTCGAAGCAAAACTGGGAATAGGTCTCGGAGGAGGAAAATAGTCGCTGGCTTGTAATTCAGGTGGATAGACTGCGTAATTTTAATCCACACTGGTTTTTCCGTTTTTCGTATAGGATAAAAAGATAATTTGTGTGAAGATTGATTAATTGCACAATAGTAAAATAGATGATAATCTGGAAAAGATGTAGTTAGTATGACGTATATTTTTAAAAGTAACTCTTTGCTCTCGTAAAGCATGTTCATATAGTATGTTACGAGAGCGTGAAGTAACCCACGGATTAAGTACCGACCTAAAAGCATAATGTTAATGCATCTGTAGCAGAATTATGTAAATTTTTTATAAAAATAGTACTTGCTATTAGTAGTAGTTTTTTTTATAATTGCCAAGATTATAGTGATTAACGTAAGTGTATTAGAGCTCTAAGGCTTATTTTTATTTTTTTTGGGGGGGATTTTAGTATGACGAAAATCAGGAATTATTTTATTATTTTTGCGTCTGTTTTCGCGATTTCATCAGCCTGTGCTTTGGTTGGTGTGCAGGATGTAAAGGCCCAGGAAGGTCCAGCTTTAGCTGACCTAATCAAGAGGATAGAGTCTCTGGAATCCAGGCCTGGAAGCAACGTGACTGCAGGTAAAGGCAAGATAAAGGGATTGAATATTGGACTACATATCAGGCACAGATATGAAATTCGAAATCAGATGATTATGGATACAGCTGCTTTTGGATTAGGCGGTGTTACAAGAGGTGGTGGTGGAAACGATGGTAGAACTAATCGTGCGGCTACCACTTTGACTGGCCTTACTGGTACAAAACCAAACACAAATCTAGGGCGTAATGAGACTCAGGATTTTACACTGCAATGGGTCCATATGAACTTCGACTTCAATGTTAACAGAAATGTGAGAGCATATGTCGAACTTCAGGATGCACGTACATTTGGTGTTGATTCGACTACTGTCGGAAATAGGGGATCCAGGACTTCAGCGCAGGAGGCATATGTGGAACTGCGAAATCTGGAAAATGTATCTTCTGTCTTGAAAAATGTAGAACTGAGAATTGGTAGATGGAGAGCTGCTTATGGTAACCAGAGATTGATCGGTGCATTACCTTGGGCTAACCAGACAAGAGGTTACGATGGTGCTAGGCTGAGATGGGCTAGTGATAGTAAGAAACATTGGGTAGACGCTTTTGCATGGCAGATAAATGAGAAGGAAACAGGTGTTGCTTCTGGTGATTCTCCAAGTGATGATACGGATGAGGTTCTTTACGGTATCTATTCACACTTCAAGGTCGCTGACGGTAATGTTTTCGAGCCTTATTTCCTCGCAAGAGCAAGATCTGCTGAGGACACTCAGGGTGCAGGTGTTGTTGTTGGAGCGGCTACTGGAGGTGCTGGATCTTCAGGTGAGCAGAGATACACTTTAGGTTTCAGGCTTGACGGAAGAAATATTGGAGCATTGCCAGGTCTTGACTACACCGTAGAGCCAGCATGGCAGTTTGGAACGGTTGAAGGATTTAGAACTGTGGGACGCTTGGTTGATTTTGATCCTGCAACAGGAACTGCAGCAGCAGGTACATCAACAGGATCAAACACAAATCAATCTAACCGTATTCAGGCTTTTGCTATATACGCCGGTACAGGTTATACTTTTAAGAATTTACCATGGACACCTAGGATAGGTTACGCACTATCATATGCAAGTGGTGATAAGAGAGCTGATTCTGGTTCCGCAAAGACGTTTGATCATCTCTATCCTACCGGTCATGGTCACAATGGTTATATGGATTTGACTGCTTGGCAGAACATTGTAGACCATCAGATACACTTAAGCTTTAAGCCAACAAAGAAACTTGTTGTTGACGCTAAGCTTCACTTATTCGATATGGATGAGGAAGCGGATCACCTCTATAACGTTGGTGGAGGTATCGGTTATGGTGGACCAGGTGGAGTTAACAGAACAGGTTCTGATACATACACTGATCTTAACGGAGAAATCAGAGATGTTGATGATGAGCTTGGACAGGAACTTGACATTACGGTTAAGTATAAATTCCTTAAGAACTTTGGTGTAACAGCCGGTTATTCACACTTCTTTGCTGGTGACTGGATTGAAGATACAGGCGGCGGAGTTGATCGTGGAGTTGACTGGGCTTACTTAATGACATCAGTTAAGTTCTAATATGTGTTGTGAGTAAATCGGATTTCTAATCCGACAAATAAAAAGGGTAAGAGTCGCTAAGATTCTTACCCTTTTTTTTATTGAGTCACATCCAGCTAAGAAGTATATTTAGTCATTCAGGTGGGTAGCGCCATTCGATCAGCAGTCATCAGATTCTACAACGTAGCATCATAAATCAAGTAGAACGATACCATTTACACACAATTTATTACCCAAATTGGTAAAATATTTACTCTAGAGTACTAATCAGATCTGAATTGCTGTTTGTCAGTCAGTTTGTTCTCAGTCATCAATTTAATTGAATTAAGACCTGGGGGTAAATTAATGCTTACACCTTTATACACATATACACAGAGGTGAAACTGAGGAATAATCAGCATCATCCGGTTAGGTTTTTACACGTAACACGTAGGGCAATCCTTCCCGCTCGGTCAAGCCGTTCGGACGGGTAGGTTTGCTTCCGTACATAAATAGCAAGGCTCAAGCCTCGCCCTACGTCTCTACCGACGGTTTAGATATTAAAGAACCATACTTGCAAAAAACTAACCGTACACTGCTGAGGGATAATCAAAGAGTCAAGAGGGTACCAAAATGAAGATAATCTGAATAGATCTAAAATTGGAGAGAAGTGTATCTGCTCATAATTGAAGGAATCATTGCCTTGATTAGTGATGTCTGATTAGTTTTTGTACTTGTTCTATTTATTGTCCTAAAGTTGTCATTCCCGTATTCATTTAGCATGAATCCAAGATGAACGGTTCTTTAGATACCCGATAAAGGAATTGGGTATGACAAAAACGTATAAGCAAAAACACAACCGGATGCCACTGATATATGATATAAATTCGTATATACATTCCCTGATGATCTTTCAGGTGTGTATACTAAGCATCCTTCTTGCTATTTCAAAGTAAATAATAATTCCGGTTACATCTATAATTGTAGTAATAAGAGGTGCAGATACAATAGCCGGATCAAGTTTCAAGTAGCTAAATATCATTGGTGTTGCGGCCCCTGCCAGATTTCCAACAGTGACGACCGTTGCAACAGAGATACCTACGGTAATACCCAGCATGGTATTTTGAAGTAAAAATATGGCTATAAAAAAAGCGGTAGTCCCAAGTGCCGCACCTATTACAAAACCGGCACACGCTTCTCTTACAAGTACTTTCCGCCATTGTCTTAATGCTAATTCTCCTGTAGCCAGGGCTCTTATTACGAGAGTAGATGATTGTGATCCAATATTACCACCGGCTCCCATCAGCATAGGTATGAAATATGCGAGTGCTATTATGGTACTCAGGGCCACTGAATATTTCTGGAGGACCTTACCAGAGATAGTCGATGCCAGGACCAGAACAAAAAGCCATCCTACTCTTCCTGAAAGTTGTTTAAAATATCCAGCACGGAAATATCTCTCCTCAGGCATTTGAATAGCTGCCATCTTATGAAAATCTTCTGTTGCTTCTTCCTCTACGACATCAAGAATATCATCTACTGTAATAATACCAACCAGACGATTTTCACTATCCACAACTGGGAGAGAGAGAAAATCATACTTTTGAATTGCCTTTGCTGCTTCTTCCTGGTCATCCGTAGTATTTACCTTGTAAACGTTTTCGCTCATTATCTGACTAATTTTCTGATCAGGCTTTGCCAGAATAATGTCTTTAAGAGAAACAACACCACACAACACCCTATTTTCATTTATTGCATAGCAGGTATAAATTGTTTCTCTATCAGGCCCGGTTCTTCTTATATGTTCTAATGCTTCAGAGACAGTAATCTCTGTTCCTAAATCTACATATTCCGTTGTCATTATCCTACCCGCCGATTCAGGTGGATAATTGAGCAAAATATTTGTTTCCTCTCTTTCGTCTACGGGAAAGAGTTTCAGGAGTTTATTTACCATTGACGCGGGGAGTTCGTCAAGGAGTTGTGTTCTGTCATCTGGGTCCATTTCAAGTAGAATCGCTTTTGCTCTACGTTCAGTAAAGTATCCGAGCAACTCTTCTTCCTCTTCAGGATCCAATAGGGAAAAAACTTCTGCTATCTTTGTCTTGTCAAGAACACGAAGTGTTATTACTCTTTCTGCGGGGTCTAGTTCTCTGATTATGTCAGCAATATCAGCAGGGTGTATTTCTCTTAATAGAAGGTTTAATCCCTTTAGATTTTTGCTTTCTATAAGTTCCTTTAATTCTGGTGTAAATATTTTATACCACTTCATAATATTAAATTAACTGGATCCTCTCACTGACAGTAGTAAAACGAATAAGGCTAACGGACTACTTTGCAATTGTTTTTAAGCTTTTGCCGGAACGGTAGAACGGGTGATAATGTAACCCACAGCATCTTGAACAAATAGGTAGAGTATTTTTTTTGATAAACTTCCTGAACTTTCGGGATTTATTATTGTTCCATATGTCCGAAAACCTTTCGGTTTTTACATTTCCTAATACAAAGTCAGGGTTGTCATTACAAAAGACTATATCGCCATTAGGGTATACCATTGTTTGTGTCCATGGTGCGATGCAGCGTTGTACTTTATTTTTTGATTTACCACCATTATAGAAATTATCTTGTTCGGTAGAATAGTATTGTGGTATATCAGAGACCTTAATGGCAGGAAAGAAAGCAAGTTTGAATTCGTGTTTCTTGAGAAGTAAACTTGAAATGCTATTCTGTACGATTTGTGTGTCTATCTTTGTTTCGTCAGTTACCCATCCTTGCCAAGACGGTGCATCACATTGAAATACCTTTTTCATCAATGTCTCATAGTTTTTACCGGTTCTTGTATTATTAAAATAGGGATGTTTAACAAGCAACATTTCAAAACCCAGATCTTCAGTTGTCTCGTAAATAGTTTCCAGGTAGGGAAATGAATAATCAGTTATCGTGAATACCTGGCATAAAAGAGGTCTCTGTTTATTGAATTTCTCCTTTGCATGAGTAATTTTCTTTATACCAGAAGCAATCTTCTGGTAACCGTCATGGATACCCCTGATCTCATTGTGTACATTCTCCGGTCCATCAACCGAAATATATAACACATCAACTCCAATTTTGACAATATCATCTGCATATTTATCAAGAAGCGTTCCGTTAGTGATTACCCAGCAAATCAGGTTTTTCTTCTTTATATATTTTAACAGCCTGATTATGTCTTTAAAGTAGAATGGTTCTCCTCCTGTCAGGAAAATTGTTGGTGAAAACTTAGCGACATCATCGATAAGTCTCTCAAATTCCTCGATATTCATAGTTTCTCTTAAAAGATCGGAATCTTTGTTATTATAATTACCGGTTTCTCCCCATTGCCCGCACATTTTACAACGTAAGTTGCATAGATTAGTTGGTGTTATGTGTATAAGGTAAGGTGGAAAACTGAAGCCACTGGGCAGACGACCGTCTATCTGAAAAGAGAGCAGCCTTGTAACCCACTTCACCATCCTTATATCGGAGAACGGGTTGCTTTTTGACATTTTTATAATATTTGAGATGGAGGCCATAGTTTAAATATAATTCAAAAAAAATGGAGGTTTAATATTTGCCACGGATAATCCTGTATTGGTGGGTGCACGCATGGCCCTGCTGCTGGAAACACTTATAGATGATAGTAAAATAATGCAAAAGACGCAAGACGAAAAATCGGATTACAGATAACGAATATATTGCAAATATAGAAAAATTTACGGATGTGCCTGGGGCACTGTAGTTATCAATTCAAGCAGAAATGGCCTGACGCTGATTTGTGCCGTTGGTGTCTTAATACTATGCTTTTACATTACGGTAAACGGTAAAAGCAATTTCACTTAAATGGAGTATAAGATTCTTTAGTGTTTTACTGTTTGACCAGATATCTCGCCTGTTTGGACTTTCCAAAGTGTGGAATACTGCCCTCCTGCTAAGGCAATTAATTCTTCGTGAACTCCCTTCTCAATTATTCTACCATTTTCAATGACATAGATTTGGTCTACATGTCTTATGGTAGAGAGCCTGTGTGCAATAATGATAGTTGTCCTTCCTTCTGTTATTCTTTCAAGTGACCGCTGTATAGCAGCCTCAGTTTCATTATCAACCGAGGAAGTTGCCTCATCAAATATCAGTATTGGAGGGTCCTTTAATACTGCCCTTGCTATAGATACTCTCTGGCGTTGTCCTCCGGATAGTTTTTGTCCTCTTTCACCTACAAGTGTGTTATATCCATCAGGCAAACTATTAACGAACTCATGTACTTCCGCAATCTTAGCGGCTTCAATAATATGGTGCATGAGTGTCTCGGGTTTTCCGTATGCAATGTTTTCTCTTATTGTTCCGTCAATCAAAAATGTATCTTGACTTACCAACCCGATTCCGGCGCGCAAATCCTGTAAGTTCAACTCCTTGATATCAATTCCATCGATAAGGACTTTTCCGTGTTGTGTATCATAGAATCTTAAGAGCAATTTAATTAATGTTGTTTTGCCCGCACCGGTTGCTCCTACAAAAGCGATTGTTTGCCCCGCATATATTATTGCGCTGAAACTATTCATTATAGAAGGCCTCCGTTTATACCCAAAATGAATATCGTCCAGAACTATTTTTCCTTTAATTTTATCCGTGCTCACTCTTTTTTTACCGGATACAATATTTATTGGTGTATCTAACAAATCTAATATACGTGTTGTCGAAGCCATTGCTCGCTGATATTGATCCAATGTTTCACCAAGGCGGGTCAGGGGCCATAATAAACGTTGAATCATGAATATGATAACGCTATATGCCGCAACTTCAATACTTCCTTCTAATGTCTGAATACCTCCAATAATCAGCATTAAAATAAAACCTACTACAACCACAATACGAATAAGAGGGGAGAAGGCAGAACTAAGGGCGATTGCATGTTTATTAGCATCCTGATATTCTAATGAAGAATCAGCAACTCTCCCCGATTCATATTCCTCATTAGTGTAGCTCTTGATAGAGGCTATTCCGGAAAGATTGTTTGATAGCCGCCCGCTTAATATTCCAACTTTCTCACGCATAGCGGCATACCTTGGTTCAAGTTTTTTCTGGAATTTGATAGAAAAAATCAAGATTATTGGAATGGGGACCATGGCGAACGCTCCAACCTGTGGTGAGAGTATGAAGAATGATATACTAATCACAACAACAGTTGTTATGACCTGGATGATATCGTTTGCGCCGATATCAAGGAACCGCTCCAGTTGATTGACATCGTCATTGAGAATAGCCATTAACCCGCCAGTGTGTCTCTCTTCAAAATACTCCAGTTCCAAATCCTGAATATGATTATAGGCACTCATTCTTAGTTGATGTTGCAGCGATTGGGCCAGGTTACGCCAATAAATTTTGTAAAGATACTCAAAAATAGACTCAGAAATCCAAATCATTAATGTAATTATTCCTAAAATATATAATTGCACCCTAAGGCTTTCAATTCCAATTGATCCAAAAATCGAGTTTTCACGTCTTACAACTATATCCACTGCGGCACCGATAAGGACAGGAGGGGCAAGATCAAACAGTCTGTTGAGGATAGAGAATGTTGAGGCCAACCATATTTTAACCCTGTATGGTTTTGTGTGTTGAATAAGTCTGAACAATGGTGCTCTCTTTTTTCTCACAATATTTCCTGATACAAATTTTTTAATATTACGATAAACAATCCAGGACTATTCAACCGATTGTTTATGTAAATGGAGTAGATAAATTAAATGGGAGCGTTAAACAATCCGTCATCCAGGCAATGCCGCTCTAACGTACTGTCTGATCCATAATGTAGTGTTGCAGTCATTCTGATAGGGTAAGTTGAGATAAATAGAAGGCAAACAGCACTGGCCGCAACAAAGACTAATAACCTAAGCGGAATTACCGGCAAGATTCCGGATATTACAAAGATATATTTAGTATCTGTTTTGTATCTTTCTTAAAAGACATGTACGGTAACCGACTAACGGACCTCAATCTCTAAAAGCTCAATACCGGATAAATCTGACATATTTTCAACTGGCTTAGTACCATCGTATCTGCTTTCAAGAACAGCATCACCATCGTTATATATATCGATGGGCATGCGATTCATTGCTCTTTGCAATAGGAATTTATAGTGAAATTTTTTGCGATTACCGTGGTTCTTCGTAACAACAGACACAATTCTATTTTTTCCTGGTACTAATTTGTCGCCGGCTTCACAAAATCCCTCTCTATTAAATTTTTCTACCTTTTTCGCCTCCAGAAAGACTAATGCGACTACATCTCCCGGTGTCAAGTCCGTAAGTTTAAATATCAATCCTTCCAGTCCATTCTTCACTACAATCTTTGTTGGTGTACCGTTCGTGATCCGCTTTGTGTCGCTCCACGCATTCGGGTCGTCCAGGAAGTAATTTACAATCTTTCCAATCGCATAGCTTGTTTTATTTACGGAGAAAATAATAATAATAAGCATTATGAATATATTTTGGATGTATCTCTTTTTCATTATAGATCTCTTACAATAAGGTTAGTTAACGTCATTAATCATTTCTTGAACTCTGTTTTGGAAGTCCGGATTTTCGTTCATCCTCGATGCTATTTTTGTATAGACCTCCACGCTTAAACCATGGTTTTGTACAATTTTCCTCGTCTCTTTATAGCTTGCTTTATTGCCGGCTTTGTTCATGTACGATTGTACATGAACAAATGCTTTTGCAAAAGCCAATATTTTCTGATCATCTATCTCCTCGTTCATGCTCTGTTTATAATGTGCTTCATCACTGTTTTGATATGTAGATCTCTCTGTGTCATATCCCTTCATATAGAGTGGAATCTCAGGGGGTCTTACCGGCTCTGGTGATGTGATCAATTTTAATATCACAATAATCGAGGCAAAGAGTATAAAAAATATAAGTATATATGTCTTCATATAGTATTGTTAAGTACTTTTTATATCAATCCATTTTGCGGTTTCAGGTGCTTTATATGCTTCAAATTTTTCCAGTAATCCGTCCGGATACTCATCTATTAGTATTGTGGAACGATGGGTTGCTTTTATGAATTGCTCGGAAACAGCATGATCTAGAAAGCCAATCAGCTTATCGTAATAGTTGTTCACGTTAAGTAGGCCACAGGGCTTCCGGTGCATTCCCAATTGTGACCATGTTATAATTTCAAAAATTTCTTCAATCGTGCCTAAACCTCCGGGCAAAGCGATAAAACCATCGGAGAGATCAGCCATCAATGCTTTACGTTCATGCATAGAACCAACTTCTCTTAATTCGGTTATTCCTGTGTGCGCGACCTCTTTAGCAAATAGCCCTTTCGGGATTACGCCGATTACGTCTCCGCCTTCTCCAAGGACGGCATTAGCAATTTCACCCATTATTCCTACACTTGCTCCGCCATATACCAGGTCGATATTTTTACTCACCATGGCATGTGCCAACTGTCTGGCTACTTGTGCGTAACCAGGCTGTCTGCCTGAGCTTGATCCGCAATACACACACAATCTTTTCATCTGATGTTATTTAATAAAGTTTATAATTTACTTAGTGGTATCCGGTTAGGCTTTTGCGTCGTGGCCTTTGTCATACTCGAATGCCTTTATCGGGTATCTAAAGGACCATTCATCCTGGATTCCCGCTAAAAGAATGAGGGAATGACAGCTTTTGGACAATAAATGAAACACACACAAAAACCAAGCTATACAATGTCTATCTTATTAAAATAATTACGATATTTCAATAGTAACGTACCGAAACGTTGCCCGGTGGTGCTTCCGGGCTGCGTTTCAAATTATAGACTGCCAGACTACCCAGCTTTGGTTGAACAAGATAGTCACCCAGTAATTCACCGATATTCCATCCGAATAGTTCATCTCCTATTACGTAATCATCAGGATTGGCGGGGGTAGGTTGTTCTGTTGGGTTCAGTTGCTCCAGCTGCTCTAACAGCTTCATGTGATCAGCCGCAGCAGTGTGGTGGAAAACTGCCAGAATGATAATGATTGTATAAAATGCGAATTTGAGATAGTTTCTTTTCAATAAATTCTTTGTTCTGAAAAAAAGATATTTAATAAGATTCCCGGAAACACAAACAGCGGGTATATTCAGATTGTTTTCAGTAGTCACAAAACCCTTATCATGCAAAGTAGAGAATAGCTGCTATTAAATATCTCATTATATAGTAATCAACTTAATTATCATCATGAAAAAGTAAGTTTCAAAAACTGAAAAATTGGTTGGAATTCCATGGTCTTTTGTTTTAGAATATCAAAATAAAACCTTACTTAAAGATACTTTATCTTAATAACTTATTTACTAAACATTAAATATAAACTGGAGGCGCTATGGGCAGCACAACCCCGCTAACTAATAATAAAAAACTTCTGGAATGGGTAGAAGAAATGGCAGGAATGTGTCAACCGGATCAGGTTGTCTGGTGCGATGGCAGCAAGGAAGAGTATGATGAGTTGGCCGGTATTCTGGTTAAGAACGGTACATATGTAAAATTAAATGAGGAAAAAAGACCAAACTCTTATTGGGCAATTTCAGATCCAGCAGATGTTGCCCGAGTAGAAGATAGGACTTTTGTATGCACAAAAAACGAGGAAGATGCCGGTCCAAATAATAATTGGCGTGATCCAGAAGAGATGAAGGTAGAAATGACTGCGCTCTATACCGGTTCTATGAAGGGACGTACCATGTATGTTGTTCCTTTCAGTATGGGGCCGTTAGGTTCAAAGATTGCTCACATTGGTATAGAATTAACAGATTCCCCTTATGTTGCAAACAATTTAAAAATTATGACACGAATGGGAAAAGCGGTTTTAGATGTTCTGGGTGATGATGGAGTTTTCATCCCCTGTCTTCATTCTGTTGGAAGCCCCCTGGAAGAGGGTCAGCAGGATGTCCCTTGGCCATGTAATGCGGATAACAAGTACATTACTCACTTTCCTGAAACGAGAACCATCTGGTCATATGGCTCCGGTTATGGTGGAAACGCTCTGTTAGGAAAGAAATGTTTCGCTTTGCGTATTGCTTCTTCAATGGCAAGAGAGGAAGGATGGCTTGCCGAACACATGCTTATACTCGGTATTACACCTCCAGGTGGTGGAGAAAAAAAATATATTACAGCTGCATTTCCGAGCGCCTGCGGTAAGACAAATCTGGCAATGCTGAACGCTACCATTCCCGGGTGGAAGGTGGAATGTGTAGGTGACGATATTGCGTGGATGAAATTTGGTGAAGACGGTCGTCTGTACGCAATAAATCCTGAGGCTGGTTATTTTGGGGTTGCTCCGGGGACGTCAATGAAAACTAATCCTAATTGTATGCTTACAATGAAGGAAAACACCATTTTTACGAATGTGGCTTATACGGAAGATGGTGATGTATGGTGGGAGGAGATGACAGATGAACCACCTGCTAAATTAACAGACTGGAAAGGTAATGAATGGACACCTGAGACGGGGACACCTGCAGCACATCCGAATGCGCGTTTCACAGCACATGCATGTCAAAATCCTGTAATTGATCCCGCGTGGGAAGATCCAAAGGGTGTTCCAATATCCGCGTTCCTTTTCGGTGGGCGACGGGCGAGCGTTGTGCCGCTGATTCACCAATCATTCAACTGGCAGCATGGAACATTTCTGGGCTCTATAGCTTCGTCTGAAAAGACTGCTGCTGCTGCCGGTAAGGTTGGAGAGCTGCGATACGATCCATTCGCAATGCTGCCTTTCTGCGGTTATCATATGGGAGATTATTTTAACCATTGGCTGGAAACCGGAAAGAAAACCGATCCTGATAAATTACCTAAAATTTTCTATGTTAACTGGTTCCGTAAGGGTGAGGATGGAAAGTTCCTGTGGCCGGGTTATGGCGAAAACAGTCGTGCCTTGAAATGGGTAATTGAAAGAGTCTGCGGTGAAGGCAAGGCTGAAGAGACGCCAATTGGATGGATCCCTACTAAGGACGCACTGGATCTTGACGGTCTGGATATCTCAGATAGTAATTTAGAAGAGCTCTTAAAAGTTGATCCTGAAGAGTGGAAAAAACAGGTACCTTTAATCAGGGAGCATCTTGCAAAATTCGGTGATAGACTTCCTGAAGGTCTTAAAGACGAGATAGACGCACTGGAAAAACGTTTAGAAGCTTCTTAGCCACAAATAACAACATGGCAGAGAACTATGTTATAGGAATTTAGGGCGATTAGCTCAGTTGGCTACCCGCCCGAACGTACCGTTCGGTACGGGCGGGGAGCACTCTCATTAGATTGTAATGAGCAATTAAAGTGTTCTATGTCTATGTTTTAAAAAGTAAAAAGGATGAGTCTCAATATGTTGGTTTAAGCCAGGATACGGAAGAAAGATTAAAAGAACACAATGCAGGAAGAGTAAAGTCTACAAAATCAAAAAGGCCATGGAGCCTTTTATATAAGGAACCTTGTGCAACACGACTGGATGCACGCAAAAGAGAAAAATATCTAAAATCTGCTGCTGGCAGAAGGTATAGAAGGGAAATTTTGGGCGATTAGCTCAGTTGGCTAGAGCACTTGCTCGACAAGCAAGGGGTCACTGGTTCGAGTCCAGTATCGCCCATATTATCAAACAAGGACTTACGACAAAATAAGTACTACTTTCAACCACCGTTTTGAGCCATTGTAGTAGGATTGTAGTCAAACTTTTCCAAAATCTGGACACCTACCATTAAACTTTCCGGGCAATGGTGCGAATAGCGTTGCGTATTCTTCAGGTCTTTATGATTTAAGAGCTTTGCTATTTTGTAAATATCTACACCATTCTGGGCTAATCTTGTGGCAAAAGTGTGGCGAAGACAATGAAATGTAAAATCCTTAATCTCCGCTTTCTCTAATGCCTGGGCAAATGCCCTTATCAGGTTGCGCTTACCAATCTTTGTACCTGATCTACTGATAAACACAAGATCATTCTTAAGGCTTCTCACCTTACCTTCATGTTTTTGCATAATGACATTCATTGCTATGCTATTCAGAGGAAGAGTGTTGGGCTTATTATTCTTAGTCTTTTGTATCAGAATAGTTTTACGGAGCAGATTTACACGGCTCCACTCAAGGGACAGCAATTCATCCTGTCGTAAACCCGTGTTCAATGCAAAAACTATTATCTTACGTAACCAGTCAGGACTATTGTCAAGAAGCCTCCTCTCTTCAACCTCTGTCAGCCACCTGTCAACTTCGTTGTTTTCCCGCTCCTTCTGTACCCTGGAAACAGGATTATCCTTAAGCCACTCCCACTCTTTGACTGCCAGATTGAAAGCCTTTGAAAGCATATAAAGTTCACGGTTTACGGTTGAAGGGCTTGCTCCGTTATCTCTGCGATACAATTTATATTTCGCTACAATCTTAGGTGTTATAGACATCAACCCCGGATTGCCAAAAAAACTGTTAAGATTTTTTAAATAATATTTGTACCCTTCTTGAGTATTCATTGAGACTGTGGGAGCATAATCCTTCATAAACTTATCCATCATATCCTTGAAGGTTTTGCGTTGCCCTGTCAATCTCTCATAATACTTTCCCTCGACAATCTCACTCCTGATCTTAGCCTCTATAGCTTGTGCAAGCTTTTTGTCAGAGGTTTCAAGACTCTTCTGAACCTTTGTGCCGTTATGACTAATACACGTCCACCAGATATCGCTTCGTTTAAACATTTATATATCCCTTCCCGAAGCCTGATTGTATCTGTATGTCGCTATCGGCGTTATTATATACCATTACCATGAAGGTCTCCAATAATTTTATTGGTTATCATTTCGCATTGATTAGTGGAACGCTTGAACGAATCCATTCTCATATCTATATCATGGAGGTCAAAAAGAACACGTCTTCCTATCTTGACCGAAGGAATCCGTCCGGTGCTGGACCATTCATACAGTGTTTTTGCCGGAATAGACATATATTCAGAAGCTTCTTTAACGCTTACATATCGTTTTGTCATATTCTTGACTTTCGACTCTAATTTCATTTTGACCCTATTCTATTTTAAATAAAATCTATTAAAGGAATCAACATTATAACTCCTTTCTATGGACTTCTGAAAACTAATGGTAATTATGTTCCGGCGGAATTAGTTTATTCGAACTTTTGATCATTACTAGTGTTTAATGGGTCTTATGTATATCCTCGCCTATTATTTAATAATCTAAAAAGATACATCAATTTTTATTTCACATTCCATAGAATCAACAAAAGATAAATCAGTAGGAATTATATCATTTGATATTTCTGGTTTAAACTCTGCTAAAATTATTCTTGGTTTTTTTGAAGAGATTATCTCATGTATCAAATTAGAAAATTTAGTCCAAACGAAATATGACCAAACCAGAGTCATGGTACCATTGAGACTAAATACTGCTAAAACACCTGGAGTATCAATCTTTTTGGCATTCTTTTTAATAAGCTGGGGGATGTATACAATAAAACCAATTGTTGCTTTAGAGTTGGAAACTTTATTTATTGGGTTTTCCAAGTAACCTAAGTTGTCTACATTTGCTTTGTATGCTATATAAGCATCGATATAGATATCAAATATTATTGCCCTATAAGAACTATCGTCCCTTGATTTAAATTTACTGGCAATTTTATTAGACAATATAATATGTCTCCTGTCACAATGCACAAAAAACATCTTCATATTTTGTAATATTATATTCTCTAAATCCGAACCGCTTTGGAAGATCCATCTCTTGTGATATCCTTGACGATCATTAAGTGGGGGGCGAGTTGTAAGTAAAATAAGATCATTGCGTGACAGATGAGACAATTGCGAGACTTTCGGTTTTTGTCTTTTATAAATATCAGGAGGTAGGTTGTATAATATGCCACCATAATTATATCTTCTATTGACTAGATCAGCTAAATGTAGACATGCTGTACTATCTCTCAGCATATGAAGCGTACCTATAATTCTTGGTGGAAGACTAGCATCTTTACGAGTTAATGCATCAATTGGTGCTGAGTGTGCCCAACAATAGTATTTTCCTGGTTTGCTATTATTTATAAGTGCATTCTTCATAATCCCTCCAGTTATTGTTTGTATTAAATTTAGCTAAAAATATTCTAGCATATTAAAACTATCTAAAGAGTATAAAAGGAAGTAAATTACCGCCGGAAATTAATTACAAATTGAGCAATTATGATATTTAGCATTCTATTCCATCAATAATAATTCTAACAATAAGGCAAAGGTGGTGAACATCTCTTTATAAGCAAAAAACTTCCCCTATGATTAACAGATCAGGATAATTTTACACAAATATGCAATATTGCTAAGTGATTATTAAGAATACACTTGAAACAATTCAGAAATTCTATAGAATCCGTAACTATACAGAGTAGAAGAACTTTTTATAGTTAAAAAAACAAAAGAATTAAAATAATGATTGATCGAATTCAAACATTATTAGAGAATTGCTCAAATAATAAGAGACACTTCCCTCCAACGACACTTTACAACGAAGGGTGGATGATGCGATTAACCATCGATTGGTTTGCAAGGAATAACATAGATAATTATCCTTTGGCCTTTCCAGAAAATGGTACATGGTATTCAGAAGCCTTATTGCCATCAACATTTCTTCCGCGATATAGAGGCGATAAATATTCAGAGTCATGGACACATGCTGACGGTGCAATCGGTCATTTTGAAATCGGCAGTTCTGGAGATGGTGATTTATCAGTTCTTCCACATGCAAAACATCTTGTGATTGTAGAGGCAAAGATGTTCAGTAAACTTTCACCTGGGGTCAAGAACGCTAGTTATTACAATCAAGCAGCGAGAAATGTGGCGTGCATTGCAGAAGTCTTACAAAGGGGAAATAAAAAACCTGATAAATTACCTTCACTTGGATTTTATGTCCTTGCTCCAAAATCTCAAATTGATGAGGGTATTTTTAAACGGCAAATGACCCGTGAACATATTAAGAAGACGGTCGCAAGACGTACTAAAGAACATGAAGCGTCAAAAGATGATTGGTGGCAGAATTGGTTTATGCCTACCATTGATAAAATAGATATTCAGACAATTAACTGGGAAGAAATAATAACAAAGATAAAAGAGACGGATTCATCGTCTGGACAGGAATTGAGCTACTTTTATGATTTATGTTTGCAGTTTAATAGACTCAAAGCAAAAAGAAAACTATAATAATTCACTGGTCATTAACGAGTACCAACAATACTGATTTGACTCTTGATTAGGTTGTAATATGCAGACTGTTATTAAGACTTTAATATTATTCAGGCAATTGTCAGACAGTTTGGCGTTAACCATAAATAACGAAGAAATTATCAGGAAACAGTATGTACACTCGACTTCCTTAATGGTCAAAAAATAAATTAAGAACTGGAGAAACTAATGGCAAACGCCAAAAAGAACAATAACACCGAAGAACCAATCGAAAAGCAGTTATGGAAATTAGCGGATAAACTCAGAAAAAATATTGATGCTGCTGAATATAAGCACATCGTGTTGGGTTTAATTTTTCTAAAATACATTTCCGATGCTTTTGAAGCACACTATGAACTATTGCAAAAAGGTGAAGGAGATTATACTGGCGCCGATCCGGAAGACCGTGATGAATATAAAGCAGAAAACATTTTCTTTGTCCCACCTACTGCTCGTTGGACTTATTTGCAGAAAAGAGCAAAACTTCCTGAAATTGGCAAAGATGTTGACTCCGCAATGGATGTAATCGAAAGAGATAATTCTTCTCTTAAAGATGTACTTCCAAAAGTTTTTGCAAGAGGAAATCTTGATCCGGCAAGTCTTGGCGGATTGATTGATCTAATCAGTAATATTTCATTAAATGAAGGAAATGGTAAAGGAGATTTTCTTGGTAAAGTGTTCGAGTATTTTCTTGGAGAATTTGCTTTAGCCGAAGGAAAGAAAGGCGGGCAGTTCTATACTCCAAGAAGTGTGGTTGAATTATTGGTTGAAATGTTAGAACCCGGCAAAGGACGTGTACTTGATCCTTGTTGTGGTTCCGGCGGTATGTTTGTTCATTCAGAAAAGTTTGTAGAAAATCATCAAGGAAATGTAAACGATATTTCAATTTACGGACAAGAAAGCAACCAAACGACGTGGCGGCTTGCAAAAATGAATCTTGCGATTCGAGGAATTGACAGCTCGCAAGTAAAGTGGAATAACGAAGGTTCTTTCTTAAACAATAGCCACAAGGATTTGAAAGCTGATTATGTAATTGCTAACCCGCCATTTAACGACAGCGATTGGAGCGGTGATCTTTTACGAAAAGATGGAAGATGGCAATATGGTGTTCCGCCAACAAGCAATGCTAATTATGCTTGGATACAACACTTTATTTACCATTTAAACCCAAGCGGACAAGCCGGATTCGTTCTTGCAAAAGGTTCGCTTACTTCCAAAACTTCTGGTGAATGGGATATTAGAAAAGCACTTGTTGAAGCTCGCTTGATTGATTGCATTGTAAACCTTCCGGCAAAACTTTTTTTGAATACACAAATACCAGCAAGTCTTTGGTTTTTAAGCCGCAATAGAGAGAGCGGAAAATTTCGTAACCGTAAAGATGAAATACTTTTTATAGATGCCAGAAATATGGGTTACTTAATTAATAGAAGAACGCGCGAGCTTTCCGAAGAGGATATAAAAAAAATTACCGGCACCTACCACAACTGGAGAAATCCGAACGGTAATTACGAGGATTTTAAAGGTTTTTGCAATACAGCAGTTATTGAAAGAGTAAGAGAACTTGATTATGTGCTCACACCCGGACGTTATGTTGGCTTGCCCGATGATGAAGATGATTTTGATTTTAACGAATGCTTTACAACATTAAAAGCAGAGTTTGAAGAACAGCTTAAAGAAGAAGAAATATTAAATGCTTTGATTATTGAAAACCTTAAAAAGGTTGTTGCAGATGAGTAGAAAAATATGTTTTCTTGGTGATGTCATCGATTTTGGTAATGGGAAAAAGAGGCCAAAATCTGAAGGAGATTATCCAATTTATGGTGGTAATGGTATTTTAGGATACACAGATGAAACAAATTATGATGGCGAGACGATTATCATAGGTAGAGTTGGCGCATATTGCGGCTCTGTGTACTATGAAAATGAACCAATATGGATTTCTGATAATGCATTGTCAGCAAAACCCAAAAAATTCAACATTACCAAATACTTGTATTACTTTTTAGTTAATCTGCAATTAAATCAGTTTGCTGAAGGATCTAGTCATCCACTTGTTACCCAGACTTTACTAAACTCTATAGAAATTGAAATTAGTGATGATGTGAATGAACAAAAAGCCATTGCTTCTGTGCTTACCAGTTTGGAGGACAAAATTGACTTACTCCACCGCAAAAACATAACACTCGAAGCAATGGCAGTAGTTCTATTTAGGCAGTGGTTTGTTGAGAAGGAGGATGAGAGTTGGGAATCCATTAAAATTAAAAACTTTGATGCATTTGTTACAGATTATGTGGCTAATGGAAGTTTTGCAAGTTTGGCGGCAAATGTAAAATACAAAGATGAACCAGATTACGCGATATTAATAAGATTAACGGATTTTAATAATAACTTTAAGAATGGATTTGTGTATGTAGATGAACACGCTTATAATTTTTTAGAAAAATCAAAATTGATTTGTGGTGAAGTTATAATTTCAAATGTTGGTGCATATTCTGGAACTGTGTTTAGATGTCCCCAATTGGATAAACCAATGACTTTAGGTCCCAATTCAATAGTAATTAAATCTAAACATAATCACTTTTTTTATCTCTATTTTAAAAGTATCAAGGGCAAATATTTTCTTGACGGAATTATTTCCGGGAGTGCACAACCGAAATTTAATAAAACTGCATTTAAAGATTTAGAAATAAGTTATCCAAATTTAGATTATTTAAAAGATTTTGAATCTATTGTACAGCCTTTTTTTAGTAAAATTGATTCAAATAGCTTACAAATTCGCACTCTTGAAAATCTACGGGATACATTGCTGCCAAAATTAATAAGCGGTGAAGTGCGAGTAACGTTATGATCAATTATCAAAAATATAGTGATGAGTTTAATGAATCTCTTGATGTAAATGGTGAATACTTAATTGGTCTTAACTTTTCTCGTTTTCCGAGTCAAATCTTATTCGATATGGATGAATTAGCATACAATGAACAACTCACTGAATATGTAAACCAGAAAAAAGCGGAATATAAAGAAACAGTATATCAATATTTTCCCGCACCTATTGCTTACTTTCTATATCAAACAGAACATAGTTTTGACAATGAGATTCATCGGCTTCACCTGTTAAGATCGACTTGGGAAAGTGTAATCTATATTTTATATGCCTTAATTCTGGGAAAAGTTAACAGTAAAAGTTTTTCATTAGTTAATATTAGAATATTTGGAAACAAGAGAATCAGAGTAGACCATAGTGGATTACTTAATAATAGACTTGGTTACAATATTGAATTGATGAGAAGAATCATTGAATACGATCAACAAAATAATAATGAATTATTTGCTTCATCAATTATGCACATTGATATTTTTGACGTTCTTGATGAATTAAACCAAGAAAGAAATTCATTTTCTCATATTGCGGCATTATCTTCTCAAGAAGCGCGAACAAGATTTGATGAACTTAATCCAAGATTATTGGATTTGCTATTTGAACTAGATTTTTTAGAAAATGTTTATGTTTTAAGGTTTGTAAATAATTTAGGAAATGTTGCTAACGTAAGATTCAATAGATTCAATGGTCATTCATTGCAAAGACAAAATTATGATAAGAATTTTACAACTGCAGAAATCACTCCTTTGTTGCCGATATTAAGTGATCAATATATTTTATTTGAACTAAATAACACGATAATGAATTGTTCTCCATTCATTCATTTTGCTTTTGAAGGTGCTCATTTGAAGTTATGTTATTTTAAAGGAATTGATACAAGTACTGGAGACTTTTTATTTGAACAAATTGGTGGAACAAATAGAAATGTTACCATAGCAGCAACAAGTATTTCAAGTTGTATCCATACCAGTTTAGGAAGATTAATATGACAAAAATGACTGAATCTGATATTGAATTATTTGCTATTGAGCAACTCGAAAAATTAAGTTACCAATACATCTACGCTCCCGATATTGCACCAGATGGTGAAAATCTGGAAAGAAAATCATTTGAAGATGTTCTTCTAATCGAACGATTACAAGAAGCAGTAGGCAGAATAAATCCCAAAGTTCCGGCAGAAGCGAGAGAAGACGCCTTAAAACAAATTCAACGATTAAACTCCCCCGAACTGATTACCAATAACGAAACATTCCATCGTATACTTACGGAAGGAATAACCGTAACATATCAAAAAGGCGGCAACAGCAGAGGCGACCTGGTTTGGTTAATTGATTTTAATAACCCCGATAACAACGATTTTATTGTAGCAAATCAATTCACTGTTGTTGAGAATGGGATTAACAAACGTCCCGATGTTATTCTTTTTATAAACGGTATTCCTTTAATTGTAATCGAACTAAAAAATGCAGTTGATGAAAACGCGACGGTTAAAACAGCTTTCAAACAAATACAAACATACAAACATACAATTCCGGGTCTTTTTACTTACAATGGTTTTGTTGTTATTTCAGATGGACTGGAAGCCAAAGCCGGAACCATATCTGCCGGATTCAGCAGGTTTATGAGTTGGAAATCTTCTGATGGTAAAGAAAAAGCATCACATCTCGTTGGTGAATTGGAAACACTTTTGAATGGAATGCTCAACAAAAAAACACTGCTCGATTTGATAAGACATTTTATTGTCTTCGAGAAAAACAAAAGAGAAGATTTAAAAACTAATCTTACAGTAATAGAAACTACCAAGAAACTAGCAGCTTATCATCAATATTATGCTGTAAATAAAGCAGTTGATAATACAATATTAGCATCGGCGGATAATGGTACCAGAAAAGGCGGTGTTATATGGCATACACAAGGAAGCGGTAAATCATTATCAATGGTCTTTTATACCGGCAAGATAGTTTTGTCGCTGGATAATCCTACAATTTTAGTCATTACAGACCGCAACGATTTGGATGATCAGTTATTCGATACGTTTGCAGCATCTAAACAATTATTAAGACAAGACCCGGTTCAAGCTGAAAACAGAGGCCACTTGAAAGAGCTGTTAAAAGTTGCTGCGGGTGGAGTTGTCTTTTCTACTATTCATAAATTCCAACCGGATGATGGAAATATTTACGAACAGTTGTCGGATAGAAAAAACATTGTAGTCATTGCGGATGAAGCACATCGTACACAGTATGGCTTTAAGGCAAAAGCAATTGATGACAAAGATAAACAAGGTAATATAATAGGAAAAAAGACAGTTTATGGTTTCGCCAAATATATGCGCGATGCTTTACCAAACGCTACCTATCTTGGTTTTACAGGAACACCAATTGAAAGCTCAGACGTAAACACCCCGGCAGTTTTTGGCAACTACGTTGATGTTTATGATATTGCCCAAGCAGTTGATGACGGCGCAACTGTCAGGATTTATTATGAAGGACGGTTAGCTAAAATAAACCTAAGTGAAGAAGGTAAAAAACTTGTTTCAGAATTAGATGATCAACTAGAATTAGATGATTTATCATCAACTCAACAAGCGAAAGCAAAATGGACACAGTTGGAAGCATTGATCGGCAGTGAAAACAGGATAAAGCAAATAGCTTCTGATATTGTCTTGCATTTCGAACAAAGACAAGAAGTTTTTGAAGGCAAGGGAATGATTGTTTCTATGTCCCGAAGAATTGCTGCTGAATTATACAAAGAAATAATAAAACTAAAACCTGAATGGCACAGCAATGACTTAAAGAAGGGTACAATTAAAGTTGTAATGACAGCTTCATCTGCTGATGGCCCGGAAATGGCCAAACACCATACGACGAAAGACCAGAGACGGATTTTAGCAGACAGAATGAAATCTCCCGAGAATGAGTTAAAACTCGTAATTGTCCGCGATATGTGGCTGACTGGATTTGATGTTCCTTCGCTGCATACTCTTTATATCGATAAACCAATGCAAGGGCATAATTTAATGCAAGCAATTGCGCGGGTTAATCGTGTTTACAAAGATAAACCCGGCGGACTGGTTGTTGATTATCTTGGATTAGCTTCTGATTTGAAACAAGCACTTTCCTTTTATTCAGATAGCGGTGGCAAAGGTGATCCAGCAATTGCTCAAGAAAACGCTGTGCAGCAAATGCTTGAGAAATTGGAAATCGTTTCCCAAATGTTCCTTGAAAAACCGGAAAGATTATATTCAAAAGATTACGAGTATATTGTTAAAGACCCAACGGTGCCATATCTTGGTAAAGATAAAGGTCTTTTATATGAAGAGTATTTTACAGCAGAGACTACTACAAAACTAAAAATTATATTAGCAGCCGAGGAACATATTTTAGGTCTTGAAAACGGTAAGAAACGATTTATTGATCAGGTCACTGCACTATCAAAAGCGTTTGCTATTGCAATCCCGCATGAACAAGCAATGGATGTAAAAGAAGAAGTTTCATTCTTCCAGGCTGTAAAAGCAAGGTTATCAAAATTTGATGCTACCGGTTCAGGCAAAACAGATGAAGATATTGAAACTACAATCCGGCAAGTAATTGATAAAGCTCTCGTTTCAGAAAAAGTAATAGATTTGTTTGATGCTGCCGGAATAAAGAAACCTGATATTTCAATACTTTCAGAAGATTTTCTTTTGGAAGTAAAAAATATGGAACATAAAAATGTTGCTCTGGAAGTCCTCAAAAAGCTTTTAAATGATGAAATTAAATCGCGAACAAAAACAAATCTAGTGCAAAGTAAATCTTTAATGGAGATGCTGGAAAATTCTATAATAAAATATCACAACAAAATACTTACAGCAGCAGAAGTAATTGATGAGCTGATTTCACTTGGTAAAGAAATCCAGAAGATGGATAAAGAACCTGAAAAAATGGGCTTATCCGAATTTGAATATGCTTTTTACACAGCCGTTGCCAATAATGAAAGCGCTCTTGAATTAATGCAGAAAGACAAACTGCGCGAATTGGCTATTGTTTTATTTGAACGTGTAAAACAAAACGCATCAATTGATTGGACGATAAAAGAGAGTGTGAAAGCTAAATTAAAAGTGATTGTAAAAAGAACATTGCGTCAATTCGGTTATCCTCCAGATATGCAAAAGTTGGCAACAGAAACTGTATTAAAGCAAGCAGAGTCAATTGCGGAAGAGATAACGCATGGAGCATAACCATTTAAAAACTATAATTTTTCTATTTTTATTTCATCATTAATGTTTTTCTTATCAGTGCCATAAATCTTCACTTTTTTTAATCCTTTACTAGTATTCACAATATAATGATTATCAATAATACCAACAATTCTATACATATTACTATATTCAATCAGGTTTGAAACTTTAGGTTTAACAACATCTTCAGAAACATCAGTTTTAACTTCCTCTTTACGATATACATGATTTTTATTCATATTATGAAAGATTTTCATAAAACCAAATCTAAAAATCAATCCAGCACATACAACCAAACCAATAAATATTAAAATGTGCTTAAACGGGATACTTTTAATTTTTTCTCCTTCACCTATTATCATTGAACGGTACATCCCAAAGACCTTCTGATCTTGCTTTATTCTTTTTGTCTTAAAACATTCATCACCCGAATAAAACTTATAGGTAAAACTCTTCCCAATAGAATTAGAACGCCGTACAGCTTTTATTACGTACTCAGCAAGTTGCTGTAACTCTCTCGCCAGACAACGGACATCCTGAGTTATCAAATAGATATCACAACCCAAATGTCGATGCATTTGGAAGAAAAGAAACACGTTAACATTATAAAACTTACGATGAAAATAATTGCCACCCTGCGCTTCATCAATAATATAAATAACATTAGAGTTCATGCAGAAAGTTTCTTGATATTTGTTATCGAAAAAAGAAGATAGTCCTCCAGCATCAGAAATAAACTGATCAAGATCCTCTCCAAGTTTCATGTTCTTGATATTTGTATAAACCCTAACATCAACATTCTTTTCTTTAGGAACCCAAGAGTCTAATTCATCAGACCATGTGTAATAAGATTTTAATACATGATTAACCGCATAGTAAGTCTTGCCGGAGCCAATTTTTCCTTGAATCAATCTTATAGCCATTTTATATTTTCCTCACGAATTTGAGTTTCTGAGTTTCAAAGTCTTTTTCATTAAAGAGGATTTCGACAGAAAGAAGCAAAATCAGCTCTGTTTTAGTTTTGTTGATATCCTCAGACCTGAACATTTTTCCAAGATAAGGAATATCACCAAGAAGCGGGATTTTTCTGATTTTCTTATTTATTGAATTTTCCATTAAACCGCCAACATAAATTTTCTGTCCATCATTAATCAATGTAGTCATTTCAAGTGAGTTCTTCGTAAACGATGGAGAGTCAATCAAAGGGTTTTGAACCGTTTGTATAATGTCACTAATCTCTTGCGACAAATACAATTTCACAACATTGTTTTCTTCAACATCAACCTTGACGTTAAGTATTACACCAACGTCTCTATATTCGATATTTTCAGATCTTAAGCCATTTTCGGATACCGAAGTACCTTTTCGGATAGGTTCAGACCGACCAATTTTAATTACTGAGGTTTGACCGTCCTGAACTAATACATGAGGCATGGAAAGTATCTCTACTCTACTTTCAGAATTTAGAATGGTAATAAAAGAGTTTACATCTCGGTGGAAAGTGAAAGCCTTAATGCCCTTACCTGCAAGACCAGAGTTTAAGGATGATATCCCTTCTGTTAATAAAGATACGGTACCGCCTCTATTATTATTCGTTCTAAAGAAGTACTCGACACCATATTGGAGAGCATTATTCAAAGTGACTTCCATAATAGTAAACTCGACTAGTACCTGTTTAGGACGTTTGTCAAAGGTTTTAATGACATCTCTGACCTTTACATAATCATCTTTACCAGCCTTAATGATAAGCACATTAATGTTTTTATTCTCTGTGATCTGAATTCCAGGAAAGACATCATTCAATAGAGATTTGAGATTTTCAGAGCTTTCATATTGCAAACGATACAAATAAACGTTTTTTGTGTCATCCGGTGAAATTTGTATATTAAGATCGTTCAGGAATTCATTGTTATGGATCCCGTATAATGCATCGTTTTTTACCAGTTCGTAGTTTTTACTATTGAGAACAGTGCGAACCATTTTCAGAATTTCATCTCTTTTGAATTTACCTTTTATCTCGATGTCTACATTGCCGACCAGATCATCTACGATAATGTAATTCTCTTTGATAATACCCATCAAGAGACTAACAACATCTTTAAGTTCAACCTGTTCAAATTGCATATCAACATCAATACCACCTTTTTTTATTTCTGCTTTTGTCTTACCGTCTTTAACTTTCCATTGCCAGTTTTCAACATTTTTCGTTTTAGCCGTATTGGTAAAAAGTTTTTTTTCTTGTTTCTTTTCTAAGAGGGCGCATCCAGGAGTAAAAAAACATATTACCAATACTAAGCTACAAATATTTCTAAACATTATTGAGACTTCCTTTTTAATATTGAAATTTCTGGAAGTAAAAAAAATCACGCCAAAAAAAGCGTTTGTCATGCTTTTATATACTTCCAGAAACGTTTAGTTTAAAAGCATTATAAAAAACGTAAATAAAAAGAGGGTTGTGATTTTCCTTTCCGTTTTTTACTAAAAGATCAGGGATGTACGATTTCGGTAATTGTTTATAACCGGACGAAGGGAATCATTCGAAGTGCCATCCGGAAAGCTACCGCAGACATGAGAATGGAAAAACCTTCAACCAATTTTAAATGAATTGCAAACCATGCAGCAATTCCAGAAATTGATACAACCAGACTGCTGGGATCCATTGATACACTAGGGTCACTAACCGTATTCAAAAGTGTTGTCTGTACCTGTTCAATAAGCATATAAACCGCACGCATAATAAGGACGGGGAAAACCGTAATAGCCATAGTCCACAGTAACACTTTCCAGGCAGCA
>Ga0233428_1000879_pt1 | contig 36704 bp, 35 predicted proteins | sample SI_118_April2016_4_FD_179890 | JGI IMG/M metagenome (GOLD analysis project Ga0233428, IMG submission 179890) | Seawater microbial communities from Saanich Inlet, British Columbia, Canada - SI_118_April2016_120_MG | ecosystem: Environmental > Aquatic > Marine > Inlet | place: Canada: British... | reverse complement strand
GGCGCTTTGCCTGCTGTCTTAAGCGCTGTAACCGATGCGCTTTCAGTATACGGCATCAACTACATAGAGATGCCCGCAACACCACAAAAAGTCTGGAAAGCAATCCAGGACGCTCAAGTTTAATAATGGCCGCGTAACGACAATTATATTTAGTGGGGAACTAAAATGTCAGACATCGATACAGAAAAATTTCGGCTCAGAAAATTTATCGAGAAACTCGACGAAATGGGTGAAGTTACGACGGTCGACACACCGGTTGAGCTGACCAATTTAGCAGCCGAGATTGAGGCCAACGAAAAGGCCGTTTTGTTCAAGCAAGTCGGACCGGAGAAGCTCGAGCTTGTTGCCAATGTCAATGGCAGCCGCGCCCGCCTCGCTGCCGCCCTCGACGTCGAAGAAGACAAGGTGATTGAAGAATTTCAACGCCGCCTCGACACACCGCAGCCGATTGTTGACGTCAAACAAGGTGATGCACCGGTGCAAAAAGTCGTGCTTGAAGGCGATGATGCCGATCTCACCAAGCTGCCCTTCTATATTCAGCATCACTTTGACGGCAGCGCTTATCTCTCTTCTGGCATCGACTACTGTATCGATCCAGAAAGCGGCACGACCAATGTCGGCTGCCGGCGCTTAAGCCTTAGAAACTCAAAAACCGCCGGTACCAATGTCACAGCGCCCTCTGATCTCAAGCGCATTTATCAAGGCTGTGTCGCCCGCGGTGAAAAGCTGCCGATCAGCTTTGCCGTCGGCTCTCACCCGATCGACTATATGGCGGCCGGTATGCGTATTCCTTCGGACGAAATTTCCCTGGTCAGCACACTCCGGGGTGAGCCGTTACCGCTGGTGAAATCTCTCACCAATGACATTCGGGTGCCCGCCGATGCCGAGATGGTGATTGAAGGTTATTTCGATGAGCGCGGCTATGTCGAGCCGGATGGCCCGTATGGTGAATATGTCGGCTTCTATGGCCCGATGCATATGGACCCGGTCTTCCATGTCACGGCGATTACGGCACGCGAAGATATGCTGCATCAAAGCTTGCTGCATGGCTCCGGCCCGGAAATCCACCGGGCAGAATCGGTGCAATTGCTGACCATCCGCGCCGAGGCACAGATCTTTAAAACCCTGCGGATGATGGGCGTTATTGTGAGAGACGTCTATGTCCCGCCCGGCTCCGCCGAGGGGCAGCACGTGCGCATTTCCATCAAACAAATTCGTCCCGGCCAAGCCCGCAATGTGATCGCCGCCGTCTTTGCCGCCATCTTTGGTGCCAAGCATGTCTTCGTTACCGATGAAGATGTCGATATCCGCGACGAGCACGCTTTTGACTGGGCCATGGTCTCGCGTTTCCAAGCCGATCGTGACCTTGTTCTCTTTGAGGGCATGATGGGTATGCCGATGGACCCCAGCCTCGATGGCAAAGGTATCATTGGTGCCAAAGCAGGCTTTGATATGACGCTACCGCTGCAAAGCCGAGGGAAGCTCACCATGCGTGTCGCCAAAGCACCTAAGCTCGAAAGTGTCGCCCGTTATCAGACCGTCACTCAGGCTTTAGAGGAAAATGCACCGATGTTCTTTGCCGAGATCGTTGATGCCCTTGGCAGCCGCGATGGCCGTGAAATCGCCGTCCAACTGGACGAGTTGCGTGCTGACGGTAAGTTGATGCGCAATGCCGATGGTCAGTACTTGTTAGGCCAGGCTGAGAAAGGTATGACGGGACTGCACGGGCCGCAACATGACGATCCGAACGCACATACTTAATCGAGCTTAATTAGGCCTAATTGGGCTTAAGGAGGGGGGATCCCGTGAAGTTTGGATTATTTGGCGGTGCTGTGGCGCGGCGCGGCGAGGAGACCGCTGATAGCCAAGGCTATGGCGGCTTTATCGATACAGTCGTCGAGGCCGAACAGCTTGGCTTTGAGAGCATCTTTATTGTTGAGCATCATTTCTCCGGCGGCGGCCAGTTGTCGTCATCGCTCAATCTTTTATCCTATCTCGCTGCCATCACCTCGACTATCAGGCTGGGCACTGCCGTCACCGTGTTGCCCTGGCACAACCCGGTATTGATCGCCGAGCAAGCCGCGACCGTGGATTTGCTGTCCGGCGGCCGCCTCGATTTCGGGGTCGGTAAAGGCTACCGCGATATTGAATTCGATGGCTTTTGTATTCCGAAGGAAGAAAGCCTCGCGCGCTATGAAGAATCCATTGAAGTTATTATTAAATCCTGGACGTCGAATGAACGCTTTGATCACAATGGCAAGTTCTGGTCGTTCAAAGATATTATCGTTGAGCCGCCAACCATCCAAAAGCCGCATCCTCCGCTTTGGACGGCGGCAGGTACGGACGAGTCCATAGCCCGCGTTGCCGAGACCGGCATGAGCGTCATGCTCGACCACTTCGCCTCATTTGAGCGTACTGAAGAACGGCTGACTGCTTGGCGCTCGGCCTGTGATGGTATTGGCAGAAATTTTGATCCAATGGAGGTCGCTCTGGCGCGCGGTGTTACTATCACGCTCACCAATGATGGCCTCGAAAAAGCAACCGCCATCCGTGAAGAACGCGTCTCCAGGATGTTTGATAAATTTGGTGCACTGCCCGGGCTGGAGAAAAAATCCGATCAGCCAGATTCATATGCAAATCCCGACCTCGCCATCGACGATGCCGCCCTACTCGGCACCCCAGATATGATCATCGAGCGTATTCAAACGCTAAAAGACATGGGATTTGAGCATATTCTGTTTCTGCTACCCGACAGCGTCGAGACGCTCCGCATCATCTCCAAAGAAATCATGCCAGCGTTTAAAAGTTAAGCACCGTCATCCTGGGCTTGATCCAGGATCCAGCCTTTCTTTCAAAATGGAATTGAAGCCCCCCTGGATTCTGGCCTTCGCCAGAATGACGGAGGGGGTTCAGTGACAGTTTACTAAATTCCACCGTCATTCTGACGAAAGTCAGAATCCAGAAAGGCGGCGGGACGGCATTTGAATTGAAGGCTGGATTTCAGCCTTCGCCGGGATGACGCGGTTTTTCGAACTATTCCAGCTCAAAGACACCGGCAGAAAAGCGGAGTTTGAGGTCGAAGCCACCTTCATTAATTTTCCACGGTCGTACCGTAAAGCTGCGAAAACCGGCTTGGTAATAGGGATCGGCCTCGGCAATGGCGCGTGCCTCTTCAATGTTATCTGCTTTTACCGCAATCAGGGAATTGCCGGTTGTCTCACCTGTTTCCGAATGAAGGGGGCCAGCGGCAAAAACTTTGCCGTCTTCTTCCAGTTTCGCAAGATATTCGAAATGGGCGGTTCGGGCTTCGATCTTATCACCTTCCTGATCGGTGAATTCAGTAAATATCATAAAAAGTTGCAATCCCAGGGCAGGATGATTGTCATTTGTAAGTCTGTCTTTGGAACTCACCATAGCTTTACTCCTTAGCCAAATAACATTGAGGGATAGAAGAACAGATGCATGATCTGATCATAAAAACCGTAAATGAAGGCCCAGGACACCGCTGCATAACCGAGACAGATTTTCCAATTGTAATTGCCCCAACGCCACAGATAGATCGCTACAAAAGCGGTCAGAGATATCAATTGACCGACAAAAACAGTCGCCACCAAAATACAAAGAAGATAGGCAATGAAGCTGGTCGAACGGGCAAAGTCAGCCTTTTCAAAGGACGCCGATATCGCCCCCCCTAAGCCCGATGCTTCCCGAACTTTCAGCAACACTTCTTTGAAATCAGTGAAGATAATCAGCGCGAGAAAGATAATCGCTGTATAGCTTACAACCAGCGGGAATTGCTGCGCTTCAGGCTCCCAGCCGGCGGCGGAAATCGGAGCCCAGACAAAAATACCTAAGAACAATAATGCCAATGGCAGTGACAGGATTGGGTTCTTACCAGACCCTTCGCCGGCAATGACAGCATCTTCTTTCTTCGGTGTGTTGTTGGTTTTAATGACGCCTTTGACGGCCAGAATAAGAGTTAAAACAACCAGCGCAATAATGAACAAAACGATCGGCCGCCCGGTTATCCAACTATAGCCCTCATAGACCTGCGTCGAAAGCTGGAGGTTATCTTCCATCAATTTGCCGAGCACGATCGCCAGGATCAGCGGCGGACGAGGCCAGCCGCCTTGCTTCATCCAATAGCCGAGGAAACCAAATGCAATACAGGAAACCCAATCACCCATCGCCGCGCTGGCAAGCCAGGCACCCATGAGCACAAAGACCGCCACACCCGGCACCAAGAGGTGACCCGGCAGGAACGAGACTTTGGCAACTTGCTTACTCCAAATCATCAACAGACCGGCAGCAACTAAATTGGCGATCACGATATCCCATACCATCGAGAAAGTAAGCTCGATGTGATCGATCAGCATTTCAGGGCCCGGCTTCAGGCCTTTGATGACAAGCGCGCCCAATAGGATCGCTGTACCCAGACTGCCCGGAATACCAAAGGCAATCATCGGGATCAGCGCACCGGCTTTGGTCGCGTTGTTGGCGGCTTCCGGCGCAATCACGCCCCGGATATCGCCGGTACCAAACTTAGATTTATCTTTGGCGCTTTGCACCGCATGGCCATAAGCAATCCAGTCAACGATTGAGACGCCCAATCCCGGCAGCATGCCGATATAAGTACCCAGCAACGCACAACGAACGGTTAGCCACCAATTTTCCAGAACATCGCGCACGCCCCTCATCAAAGTTGCGTCTTTGGAGTCACTCGCTTCAATACGGGCGATTGAGGTGTTTCTGACCGCCATTTCCAAAAGCTCAGGCAAAGCAAACAGACCCAGCACGACGGGAATGATCGGCAGGCTTTCGAGCAGATAATCATGCTCAAAGGTATAGCGTGGCACGCCGGTCGAGGCTGCGTAGCCAATCGTTGTCAGTAACAGGCCGAGGGACGCTACGGTCAGGCCTTTCAAGATTGAGCCGCCGGCCAGTGCTCCCACCATGGTGAGGCCAAGTACGCCTAAGAAAAAAAATTCAGGGACGCCGAAGGCCAAAATCATCGGCAGCAAGATCGGCAGCGAGGCCGCCATAATCAGCGCGCCAACAACACCGCCAAAAGCCGACACCGTAAAGGCTGCGCCAAAAGCCCGGGCCGCCTGGCCTTTTTTGGCCAAGGGGTAGCCATCCAGCACCGTTGCCTGCGACGCCGAGGTGCCCGGAATACCGAGCATCACCGAGGCGATCGTATCACTGGTGGACGTCACCGCATACATGCCGAGCAGGAGCGCAAAGGCTGGCACGGCTTCCATTTCATAAGTAAAGGGGAGAAGAAGTACGAGACCAATGATGCCGCCCAAAACTGTTAGCAATGGGGGTGAGCCTAAAATACCAATGAACGCGGCATTGAAAACGAGAGCCTTCATCTGATGCAGTTGAGCGCAGGATTAGTTCTGGTGAATTTTAGCCCTGCGCGGAACGATTTTTTCTTTTCTCTAGTGCGGATTCATTTTGTCAAAATGATAGCGGATTCCTCTTGACTCTCTCCTTAAATCGGTATTAGAGTACTGAATTACTTATTTAGGAGAGGCTTTATGAATTTAAACAATCGTGTCACCAGACAACTTCACGATGAACATGTTGCCGTTATAGCTCTGATGGACAAATTGCAAAGCTTTTCAAGCAGCAATCAGCCGGATTTATCAAATTCTCAAGTGAGTAATTTTCTGAGTGATGTGAAAATCTCTATTGAAGGCGAAGTCACCAATCACTTTAATTTTGAAGAAGAAGACCTCTTCCCGATCCTAAATAATGAAGGCGAAACCGATATGTCTGATCTACTTCATGAAGATCATGAGGTGATTCTGCCTTTGGGCATGGAGCTTGTGGGCTTAATCACCGAGGCACAGGCAAATGGTTTTACCGCAGAGAGCTGGCAGAAATTTAAGCCCATGGGCACCGAGTTTGCCGAGCGCCTGCGCGATCATGCCAGCAAAGAAGAAATTGGCCTGGTTCCCCTCATCGACGACCTACTAGTTGCCGGTGTGGATGCGGATCTCGCCCAGAAATACATCGATAACCGATAGTGTAATGCGGCTATAAAGCAGGAGAAACGGACATGGATATTACTGAGAATATGACAACCAGGCCTCTAAAGGCTTCAGATCTGGATCAAGTTGTCGACATTGATAAGCGTATTGTTGGCTGGTCGAGACGTGGCTTTTTTCAAAAACGTGTCGATGCAGCAATCGAGCGGCCGGACAGCTATGTCGTTGTTGGTGCCGTCGATGGGACGACTCTAGTGGGTTACGCCATCGCCCGCATTCATGGCGGCGATTTTGGCACCAAAGGCCGAACCGCCGCCCTCGACGCCGTCGGCGTTGATCCAAGATCGCAAGCCAAAGGCGTCGGCAAGCTTTTGATGGACGCCCTTGACGATGTGTTGCGCAAAAAAGAAGTTTCGGAAATTCGCACCCAGGCTGATTGGCACTTCCACGGCCTGATGAAATATTTCGACGCGATGGGCTTTGAAGTCGCCCCCGCACATATTCTGGAACGTACGGCAGGCGATCAAGCCGGCGTGAATTTTTAGAGGAGGATCGAGCAATGCAAGATTCCAATATCCGCAATGATTTTGTTGAAACCGATGAATTCGATCAGCCTGCACGTGATTATGTTCCTGTCAGATCTTTGAAAGCAGAAGATCTTGACGCCATTGTCAAAATTGATCGGCTGAGCACGGGCGAAAACCGCAAAGATTATTACGAACGTCGCCTGCATGAAGCCCTGAACCAATCTGGTATTCGCGTTTCTTTAGTAGCGGAAGTAGATGATTTCGTCGCAGGATTTATCATGGCCCGAGTCGATCTCGGAGAATTTGGCCGGGCGGAACCCGTCGCGGTTATTGACACCCTCGGCGTTGATCCCCGCTATCAAGGAACCGGTGTCGGCCATGCCCTTATGTCTCAACTGCTGACAAACCTCAATGGCTTGCAAGTTGAAGCAGCCCGTACGATTGTTGAATGGAACGCGTTTGATATTTTGGCTTACATGCAATCTTGCGGCTTTAAACCGAGCCAGCGATTGGTCTTTTCCAGAAAGGTTCCGCCAGCAGCCGACTAGAAATTCCTCCCCCAATACCCCAAAACTGCGCCGGTGTCCCCCACCGGCGTTTTTTTATTTCACAACATAATTAAAATATTTGAGAGACATTTCGTCGCGAAAGCCACTTTTAATGACTTTTTTTAAAGCCAGACGAAGATCTTTGGCGACTTTTTTTGGCATGCCTTTGCCGCCAGCCAACCAGATGTGCTCAACTTTCAGAACCTTGCCAAATTTTAGGCGTAGCGACTTGTCCACCGCATTCTCATTCCAGCGCGTCAGAATTTCGTTTACGTCGCCATACCATGCTTTAACTCGGCCCATCTCAATCATCTTGATGGATTTTTTTACATTATTAAAAGACAAGATATTTTCGATGTTATTCTCTTTTAACTCCTGCTCATGTGAGGTGCCGCGCCAGGCACCAACCGCTGACAATTCACGCCCCTCTGCGAAACTGTTGATTTTTTTTCCAAGAGAAACAAAGGCGCTTTTTGCGCCGATTATTGGCTCAATCCAAGTGTAATTGGCTTCCCTATTTGGCAATCGCGACAAGCCGGGAATGACGGCGTTTGGAGAGGCGCTGGCTTCTTTCATTGCGCGCGGCCACGGCACCAACCGATAATTGATTTGATAGCCTGACTCTGCGCTGACCTTGCGAACGAGTTCGATCAGAATGCCAGGCCGGGTAATCGAATCCATCATATAGCCAGGGATCTCTGACCCGAACATCGTCAGCACGGGCTTTTTATCCTGGGCCTGAGCCGATTGTCCAAGCAGTGATGCTAGACCGATTAAAACAACTGATATTGCCAAACCTCGTAAGTAATTTAATGCCATTTTCCGAACTCCCACAACATTAGTGCCCATTTTGAAATAGTTTCGAACTCATCAATTTCCAAATAATTTTACTAAAAATAATACTTTTCTATGGACTAAAAAAGGCGATGGTGCGCACTTCAATACTTTCGCGGGGGATAAATTCCGCCGGCTCCTTGACTAATTTGGCAGCCCCGTGAGCGGACAAACGGGCCCGGCCATCCATTTCAGTGTCAAAGCATTTGATTAAAATGGCCTCTCCGGTCGTCATCTCCGGAAAATACATCCATTTTTGGCCCTCACCATAGGCCACCCGGTAGGTCTCACCGCGGCGATCTGGATAAATATGATCAGAGGCGATCAGATCTTTATCGACCATCGATGCCGCATCGCAGAGCGCCAATGGATCGGTTAGCACTGGCTCGGTCAATGGCCGCCATACATTCACCATAACGTAGCGATGTTTTAGAAGCTCTTCCGCCTCATCAGGTAGAATATCATTTACCCGCTTTGGCCCGGACCAATCTGTGTAATCGTTATGAACTGTCAGCACGGGTGCCCCGGTCCCCAATTTTTCACGTTTTTGAACATCTTGAATTCGATACGTGTGATCAAAAATCTCCACGCGATCCGCGCCCGTGAACTCCTTCAGCAAAGCAATGCATTCCTCGTAATAGTTGGTTTGGATCGCCGCTTCATCGTAGAAATCCGACACATCAGATACATGGTCCGTGATCAAAAAGCCTTCTCGATCCAGGCTTAGCTCATCGGCGACGTCTCGCCCATTGATCAGAGGGACAATTCGATCTTCAAAAGTACCGGTATCGCGCTTCGGATCATCCATCGGTAATTTTGGATAGGTGGCTGGTTTCTCACCGGTATCAACGGCAAATTTCAGTGAGGCTCTTATTGGTACACTCATATTAAAATACTCTCCCCTATGCTCGTCAATTTAGGCCGCCGCTTTGGCTAAGACACCAAAGGCCGTTACATGAATTCCTGTTTCTTTCTGTCGCTCAACCACATAGCGCGAAAACCTGTCCTGCAGGCCAGCAGGCTCCCACTCAACGAGCGCCTTTTGATAGCTCGGACGCGCCTTTACCTGCTCAAACCATCGACATAAATGTGGATAGCGCTCTAACGGCCAATCCATCAACATCATTCGGTGAACATTCGGCATCCAGGCAATATCCGCCAATGACATCTCATTACCCAATAACCAGTCACGATCAGCCAGGGCTGCATCCAGTTTTTTAAAATCAGCATCGGTACGATCTACCGCGGCATCCAGTTTTTCTTTCGGGAATTGGTCACTGCCTTGCCATTCACGCAGAAAATCAACCAGAACTTGGTTGTTATGACGTGAGGCGAAATCTTCAACCTCATCTTCGGACATGTCTTTACGGGGCCGGAAGAGAAACTCATGGGATAATAATTTCAGATCAGTCTGCGCCTTATCGGCGGCCGCCAGCCAATCTTGCATTTCCATCGTGTCTCCCTCGGGCCGCAAGGATGGATTGGGGTACTTTTTATCCAGATAATCAATGATGTCGCAGGAATCGATCAGCAGCGTGCCGTTATCGACAAAGGCCGGCACCAATCCTTTCGGATTGATCGCCTGATATTCCGGCGTGGCGTGTTCATTTTTGGGGATATCAATAACATAGCCCTGCCATTCCAGATTTTTCTCAGCCAACGTGATCCGAACCCGCTGGGCGCAACTCGACAACTCGGCATGCCAGAGATGGAGACCTTTCAATTCTTTCAGGCTTTGGTCCTTCGGTTCAATTATCGGCATCGGGTATCCTCACAAATTCTTTTGTCGACACTATAATAAAATCGCCATAGCATGCACAAAATAATTTCAAAAAGTGTTCGGGGAGCGAAACAATGCCGCTAATAGAAACTTCAAATGAGGAAGTTAAAACATTCGACGGCCTTCACCTTTATCATTTTTGGCTGTCATCGTGTTCACAGCGCGTCCGAATTGTGCTGGCCGAAAAAAACCAGGAATGGACCAGCCACGAAATTAATCTCGAGAAAATGGAACACGCCACGCCGGAATATCAATCCATCCATCCGCATGGCGTTGTCCCGGCTCTGGTCCATGACGGTCAGATCATTATTGAGTCCATAGATATCATTGATTATCTCGACACCACTTTCCCTGAGCCTCGGCTCCACCCGTCTTCTGAAGACAGTATCGCCAAAATGCATGATTTGATGAGCCAAGCCGATGGCGCGCAGCACAGCATCAAGACGCTCACCCACGAATTTTTGTTTAAGCAGCATGTGATGCCACCCGAAGCCTTCGAGGTGTTTGAGAAGAAACATGAAAACGCGGAGCTTGTCGACTTCATGCGGGTTTGGAGTTCTAAAAGCGGTATTCCGTCCGCAGAGATAGACTCTGAGTTGAAACTTCAACATGATTATTTTGTTCAGCTTGATCAGGCTCTCGAAGGCCAGGATTGGTTGGTCGACAACACCTTCTCGCTGGCTGATATTGCCTGGATTTCCAATGTGAGACGGCTTGATCTTATGCACTACCCCTTGGATATTCATCCAAATTTATTGGCGTGGTATGATCGCTTCCAGGCAAAGCCTAGTTATCAAAAAGGCATTAGCGAGCACGAGATTCCTCCCGCGCTCGCTGATTTTAATGCCTATAGTCTGGAGCGCGCCGCCGAAGGAACGGGGGTCCGTTCGTTCAAGCCGCTGGCCGCCTAAGACGCTTTTCGCAGATCTGCCTTTTCGGCCAATTTTTCGTGGCGGAAGCCGCCCCAAAGGGCCGCGCCGATCGCACCGGCGTAGATCGAATCATCGTGACGTTTGATCTCAACATTGACCTTGTTTTTAGGATCAGCAACACCTTCAGCCATCGCTGCGACCAAACCTGTATCCAGAGCAAGACCGCCGGTGACCATTACATCGCCTTCCATCACCTTGGTGGCGCGTAACAGCTTGAGCAGCCGGTTACCCATAGAAATGTGAATGCCCTTCAAGATGTTTGGTGCGGAAATACTACGAGACACCATATTGATCACGTCGGTTTCAGCCAGCACGGCACAGATACCAGAAACCACTTCGGGATCATCGGCCTGCTGTGACAGCTCACCGATTTCTTCCAAAGTAATACCGAGATAACGCGCAATGTTTTCCAGGAATTGGCCGGAGCCCGAGGCACATTGGCTGGTCATGCGATATTCGAGGACTTTGCCACGTTCGTCAATTCGGATCGCACGACCGTGAAGCGCACCCACATCCAACACCGAACGGGCATCTGGATTTAGATAAATGGCACCACGTGCGTGCGTTGTCATTGAATAAAAGTGACCGGTATGAAACTCAAGGCTCTCACCTTCGCCTGTGGTGGCGATATAGTCGATATCGTCGCGGGTCAGACCGTTATCTTTTAATATTTCATCCATGGTGTCTTCGGCGAGTTTATATGGATCTCGCTTACGGATACGTTCCACCCGCTTTGCAATCCATTCGTTCTTATCGCCATTCACTTCAAACAGAGCAACTTTTACAGCACCTGTTCCGACATCAATTCCAACTGTTTTTACCATTATGCTGCTCCTTGCTCTTCTTCTGCACCAGTGACATCACCTTCCGCTGCCCGGAGAGCAAATGCTGCACCTCCTAAGGCACCGGTATAGATTGAGTCTGGGTCAATATTGATGGTGACCTCACCATAGTTTTCAAAAATCAGTTTCTTCAATTCGGTCACGGCAGCTTCGTTATTAGCCACACCGCCGGTAAAGGTGAACTGATCGGTGACACCGCCGGATCTTGAAATGATCGACATCGCGCGAAGGATGATGGCGCGGTGCAAACCAGCCAACACGTCTTCGCGTTTTTCGCCAAGCGCCAAACGATCTCGCAACTCAGCGCCGGCAAACACCGTGCAGGTTGAGTTAATCTTGGCAACCTTGGTCGCCTTCGAGGCGAGCGGGCCCAATTCGTGGACACCCATATTCATCTCATCAGCGATATAACCGAGATAGCGTCCGCAACCAGCCGCACAGCGGTCATTCATTTGGAAGTTTTCAACAATACCTTCGCCATCCACCTGGATCGCTTTGGTATCCTGGCCACCAATATCCAACACCGTCCGAGTTTCGGGGTACATCATATGCGCACCTAAACCATGGCAGAGAATTTCCGAGCGAATGTGATCTTTTGGGAACGGCAGGCGAACCCGGCCATAACCCGTACCAACCACAAAGGTCTCTTCTAATTCGACACCGAGCGCATCTTGAATGGGCTTGGAAATCTCTGCATCGCCGACATTAAATTCGGGAGCTTCTGTCACCAACTTGTCCAAGGCGCGGGTAAATTTACCAGACAGATCGCCTCCTGGTGGGCGGTTTTCCACCTCGATAATCGCTTTGTCATAGACATTAAGTAGAACATCATAGTTAAGATCAGCTTCTTTCGCGATTCTCTCGGAAGTCGACATAAACTGACCGCCGGCAATATCACGGAAAAAGTCCGATTTGCGTTCCGCACCGGGCGCAAACATTGGCACAGCGGCTTGTTCCAACTCAGCAAAGGTCGCATCAAGCGCTTCAACCATCGCTTTCTTCTGATCTTTAAAGCGCGGATTATCAGCAAAGCCGATACTCGTATCCTGTAAATCTTTCAACTGCTCAAGATATTGCTCAAGCCGGAAATTGCGTTCTAGCCCACTTAAAAAATCATCCACTTTGCCATCCAATTGAGAAATTTGCTCAAAAGCCCGGTGGAAAAGTGTAAAGCGCGTCGAGATCATCGCTTCCTGTTTGGAGATCGCCGCCGCCGTATCATAGTTCGACCGCGAGTTGGTGATCCCTTGGCCCAAGACATCCATATTGTCATCCATCAGGATGGCCTTGGTTGTCGTCGAGCCCAGATCAATTCCGATATAACATTTCATATTTCTTCTCCTTGTCTGAAGCTGCGACTAGGCGGCTTGCGATTGGCGTTTTTGTTCGATCATTTGGAAATAACTCTCAAGCCGGTTTTTAACGTTGGCCGGAGAGAAGTACCGTGGATCAACCAAATCAGTTTCAATAAACGCACAAGGCTTACCGGTGCGGGCTTCAACTTCTCTGAGCATCAGCAATTCGCCAGCGGCAAAACTGTTGCAGCTTTTAATCGAGTTAACCAACATACCATCGGCTTGATACTCTTCGACGAGATCAGCCATCATGGTGGTACGATCGGGCAAGTTCCGGTTGGTGTAGCAACCCATGCAATATTCAGCGAGGGATTCCAGCGGATTTTGTGGATCGTGGCGGAAGCTGTCATAATCGTATACGCCGCCCACTTTGGAGTAGGAACTCGCAACAACAACGGCACCATCTTCGTGGAACATTTTCCAGAACTCACGGAAGTTGGTCCAGTTTGGTGGTCCTTCAACAACCAGACGATATTTCTCTTCGCCCATTTCACCTTCTGGCGTAACGGGACCAAGACCTTTCGCCAGGCGATCTTCAATTTCCACCCGCAGCATGCGGTAGTAATCAACCGCATCTTCGGTTCCCCGGAAGGCACCGAAGATTGGCCCGATGTAATAAACGCCGCCAAAGTAAGCATCGATTGGCGAGCGGATATTTTTGGCACTTTTCAGCACCCAAACAAGATCGTCTTCTGCTTTAGCGGAAGCTTTCATATATTCACGCAGACGGTCGATATCAAACTTAACGCCGCTGACTTCTTCCATCATCGGAATAACATCTTCTTTGAGCTGCTTAACAACATAATCACGCATGTTCTTGGTGATTTTGCCATCGCCTTCATACGGCACATGCAGCATGACGGTTGGGCATTTGTATTGCTCACGAAGTAGTTCAAACCACTTCAAGAAGGTGTAACACCCAGTATAAGACAGCATGAGCATATCGGGGTTTGGCATTGGCTTACCATTTGGCGCAATATTGCCTTTGGCCATCATGCCGAGGTCAGCTTTCACATAGGTACACACGTCTTCCGAATGACCCATTTTTTCAGCGTCTGAGATCATGCTGCCAGATTGCTTGCGCATCGCGTTGCCGAGAGCATTAATCTCCGGCAAGTTGTTGGCAAAGTCGAAACACATGATCAACTCGTTGATATTGCCCGGCACAAAGGTTGACACCATCTTTTGGCCGGTTTCTGGTGCAGAAGTAATTTTATCGTAGTTGCCTGCGATCATTTTCTTCTGCAATAACATTGAATCGTCTTTAATAACGTCAGTTGAAACATCCGCACACATTATGCTGCACTCCATAGTTTGATTGAATCCGCAAAAGTTCCGGCTTGCTCCCTGATGGGCTGCATTTGTCCAGAGTTTTCGGCAAATTGAAAAGCGATATAAGGGATTTTTTGATCATCCAACACATGATGCAGCAAAGGCTGATCAAGCAATGCTGGATCGCAGAAACTCGCTGCGGCGAAGATGACGCCTTCGGCGCCAGCTTTGCGAACATAATCCGCGAGGTACAAACCTTTTTCTTCTTCGCTCGGCTCGAACTTAGATGGGAAAGGCATGGAATCGGTAAGGAAGGCGTAGGCGATATTTTCCAACGGATCACCTTCGGTCGCAATATCTGTCGTAATCATGCGATTAGCCATAATATAATCGTCATCAACAATATAGCAGCCGGCCAACTCAATCGATTTGATCAAGCCGAGTGGCGGTTGTTCACAGAATGATCCATTGAGGACAACCCGGGTATTATCTTTCATCCGGCGTTCTTCAAGTTCAACCGCAGCCAGATAATCCTTCATCAACTGAATATGTTCTTCTGGCGGTATAACCTCACCAGCGCGCATCAACAAATAAATTTCAGAAGAAGGTGTTTTCCAAGGCTGATCGCGACGGAATTGATAGACCTTTTCAACCCATTGGCGACGCTCGTTATAAACTTCGATTGAAGCCCGGAGATCATCATCGGTAACTTTTACACCACCCATTTCCTCCAAGCCTTCAAGCAATTCGCGAAGATCATTTTTGTAGAATTCACCACCAATTTCTTTCTTGTAGTTTTGCGGCGTATCGAAATAGCGGGTGTAAACTTCCGGGAACATCAGTTTCCAAACACCAGAAAGATTTCGGATCACGTCACATGTACTTGGGAACAACATGCCATCGACAAAGTCGAGGCGTTTGGTGACACCAAGCTCAACAGTCGAGCGTGGAATACGGCAAATATAGCTTTGGTAGTAAGCGTCGCCGTGAATAACTTCGAGGTCAGAACCACCGCCGAGCACACCCAAAGGCAACATCCCTGCTGCGTGGATAATTTCGCTCGGCACATAGATGGGCAAATAACCGACTACCTTGCGGCCGGGCTTTGCAGCTTTCCACTCGCGCGCTGCAGTGAAATCGATATCTTCAAATAAGACTTCACAACGATCGATAATTTCTTTTACAGACATGATCTTAGCTTTCCTTACACTATTTCTCTTGGCCTATTGGTTCTTCCAAACTGCCGGACGTTTTTCCAAAAATGCGTTCAACCCTTCGACCGCATCTTCGGTTTCCATCAGTCCTCGTAAATAAAGTTGTTCTACTTTGTCCAACCGAGCAGACACCCGATCAGCAAAATCTTCTCTTGCGCCTTGAACGGCGTAGCGCAAAACGCTGGCACTAATCGGTGCCAAATGATCGTCAAAATATTTAAGCGCTGTGGCTTCGGGATCTTCGGTAACATTTGCCACGAGACCCATTGCCAATGCCTCATCAGCAGAAATCGTGCGACCCGAATAGAGTAGGTCTTCCGCATTGGATTGGCCGATGAGTTCCGGCAGCAAGCAACTTGCAGCTGGTGCAAAGACACCAACTTTAACTTCCGGCTGACCCATTTGAATTTTGGGACCGGCAAATATCAGGCTGCCGCCACACGCGACTTCCAAACCACCGCCAAGGCATTGACCATTGGCGACGACCAGGATGGGCAGCGGATGTTTGATCATGCGCTTGATCACACCGTGCATGGCTTTAATCATATCGTCGCAAACACCGGGCAGATGTTCTTGGACGCTGGCACCAAAGCAAAAGTGGTCGCCTTCATGGTCAATCAGAACGGCATGCAATGCTGAATTCTCAGCATATTCAACCAAAGCCTTATCAATCGCTGCCAGCATTTCGGCATCGACGATATTGGCTTTCGGACGGGCGAGTCTCAGGCGAAGTAGCTTGCCGTTCCGATCAATCCAAACTTTAAGAGGCGAATCACTCATCTTATCACTCATTTTGGCATCAAGCTTTCTGTTAGATCATCGGTCCACGGCACACCTTTACCAATCGCCTGACGCAGCGCGACGAAATCAACTTCGCGGCCGGTTTCCTTGGTGCCTTCATTGAAAGCACGGAAGCCGGCGCGGGCTTCGGTCATCATGTTGAGGGCCAACCAAGCGCGGTGATCTTCTTTGCGTAAATGCCAGACATCGAGTTTTGGCTTACGCAGTTGTTCAACCGTCTTGGTCATGCATTCTGGGAATGTCAGCAGCAGCTTGGCGCAGAGCGCTTCCACGGCTTCGTCCAACATAGAGAGATCAATCTCACCGGACTTAATCAGTTCACGAGCGGCTTTTGCGTCATCGCCGGTTTTAAACTCACCGTGAATGATGCGGCCATATTTATCAGTATATTCTTCGGTGATCGCCATCGGGTTAGCCACAAACTCACCATCAATTTTAAGAGCCGGCACGGTATCCATGATAATGCCGAGACGGGCCGCTTTATGAGCCGAAAAAGGCTCGCAAAGGGTGCCGGACACCATCGCTTGTTCACAGCCGATCATCACTGGCAAGAAATCTGTCGCACCGCCGATTGGCGAAGAACCGTGCTTTGGTCCGGCCTGTCCAAAGTTGGCCAAATCCTGAGCGATGGAGTAATCACACGCCATGCCCATTTCCTGACCACCGCCAACTCGCATGCCATTAACCCGGCAAATCACCGGCTTATCGCAAGTCAGCATACCGGTAACCATATCGTTGAAGAGCCGCATATATTGGCGGTATTCCTGATGGTTGCCGGCATAATATTCAGCATATTCTTTAACGTTACCACCAGTGCAAAATGCTTTATCACCAACGGCGGTCAGCACAACCGCGTTGACATCACGCGCGTTTGAAGCTTCACGAAACGCTAGGATCATGCCCTTGACCATTTCGGTCGTATAGGAATTGTATTGCGTCGGATTGTTGAGGGTAATCCAAACATTGTAGACCCCTTCAACTTCCTCGCCGTTCGGTAGTTTCGCCGGACGCTTTTCATAATCAAGGCCAGGAAAATCCCAATTCTCAACCAATGAATGATCGATTGGATTTTGAAGTTGGGTTTCTTCAATAACGGTTGCAGTATCTTTAGGCATAATCTTGTTTTCCTCTTAAGCCGGAATGAGAACCGGACGCGCTTTATTCTTATGGGCGTGAACAGCGGCAAAAATTTCGTTGATGTCATCTAGGGGATGATGTTCGACAAAGTTCTGAACTTCGATTTTGCCGTCCAGCACCAAATCCAATACAGCTGGATAGTGGCGCGGTGGGCAGCCCCAATTGCCGAGCGCCCGGGCATGGAAGGCCATCAAATTAGAAAGCCGTACCTCGACCTTATCCATGGTAAAGCCAACAACGCTGAGCGTGGCACCATGAACCAGCAGGCTATAAGCCGAAGTTTGACCAGCGGCAGTACCGGAGCATTCAAAGATGAACCACTCGGTCTGGCGTAGATTGTTTTCCTTGGCAAAAGCACCGATGGCTTTTTTCAACTCGCGGCCTTCATAGTCGCGGGCGTTCATCGTTAAAGCAGGACCATGACCGGCTATGTTATCGAGCTTGCCCTGATCGACATCAATGGCAATCACGGTTGCACCGAAGGCAGCTGCCATCTGAACGCAATAGCCGCCAACGCCGCCAACGCCGATGACGATGGCCAAGTCACCCTCGCCGAGACCGGTTTGATCGACCGCCTGATAAGGTGTCGTGACCGCATCGGCGATCACCGAAAGGTCAGCAAGTTTCAGCCCAGCCTTTTCGAGCCGCACTTCGTCAACTTCACACAAGCCATAAACCGGCACTTTAATATGGGAGCCAAAACCACCTTGAATATCGTAGCCCGGCATCATTTGATCGCGGCAGATGGTTTCCTTGCCACGCTCACAGAGATCGCATTTTCCGCACGGCATAACAGCTGGAATAATAACCGCCTTATCGGCCCAGGCTTCCGCCCCTTTGCCAGCTGCAACAACGCGCCCGCTGATTTCATGGCCAAGCGCCAAGGGCAGATCATGCGTCGTGCGAACGCCGTCGTAATAATAGCCAAGATCAGTGTGGCAGACGCCACACCCAGCAATCTCGACTACGACCTCGCCGTCGCCTGGAGGAAACGGATTAAACTCCGCCTTCACCATCGGCTCGCCCGGCTGAATCATTTCCCAGCGATAAGCATTTTTTGAACCGTCTTGTGACATTCGAACTCCTAATGGTTAACTATTCTTCCAACCACCAGATTTCTGATCATATTCCATGTTTCCTGAAGCGAGATAACTCATTTTTTTAGCGGTTATCCGCGCCAATTTTCTTATTATGGTAAAACGGTACCCGAATACCGATTTAGAGTCAATAGCTTTGTTGGGGGTATTTTTTGGGAGGAAAAAAACGCCGTCATTCTGGCGTAGGCCAGAATCCAGTCTCTTTCAGTCAGCCTGGACCCTGGATCAAGTCCAGGGTGACGATCGAGAATTATGGTAGCAAGAGTGATATGGGGACATGTACCTGTTACGTGTCCCCATATCTCTCCTCCTATCTCTCTGGCCCACGCCTAAAAACAGATTTATTTTTCCGGGCGTAAAAAAAATTCACCCAAATCGTCATTATTCGCTTGGGAATCGGGTTTCCGATGATGTATGTCATGGCTCCAGTCAATCACTGTTCGAAAATTGAGTGGCAATACTTCTAGGCCACGCGCAAAAAAGGTCCTAACCATTGCCAAATCATACCGTCAAAGTTTATCCGTCTGAAAACACCCCCGCCAAAGAAGATCAACTCGCCTGGAAAATATCTGAAGTCGCCGCCGACCCGGTTGCGGTGAGCGATGCTGTCACCGATATGGTGATCAATCGCATCATTGATAACGCCTCTGTCGCGATTGCGTCGGTCAACCGCCATCCGGTCGCAAGTGCCAGAGCTCAGGCGATCGCGCACCCCCGGGCAAATGGTGCCGCGATCTTCGGTATGCCGAACGAGCAGCGCTTTCATGCGGAATGGGCGGCCTGGGCCAACGGGACAGCGGTTCGGGAACTCGACTTCCATGATACGTTTTTGGCGGCTGATTACTCTCATCCGGGTGACAACATCCCGCCGATCCTCGCCGTCGCCCAGCAAATGAATAAATCCGGCGCCGAGCTTTTGCGCGGCCTCGCCACGGGCTATGAAATTCAGATCGATCTCGTCAAAGGCATTTGCCTGCACGAACATAAGATCGACCACATTGCGCATCTCGGGCCCTCAGCAGCAGCCGGTATCGGCACCATGCTGGGACTTGATACCGACACAATCTACCAATCTGTCCAACAGGCTTTGCACACCACGGTCTCGACCCGGCAATCGCGCAAGGGTGAAATCTCCAGCTGGAAAGCTTTTGCGCCCAGCCATGCCGGCAAGCTTGCCATCGAAGCGGTGGATCGTTGCATGCGGGGCGAAGGAGCACCGTCGCCGATCTATGAAGGTGAAGACAGCGTCATTGCCTGGATCTTGGATGGACCGGACGCCAATTATACCGTCCCCCTGCCCGGCCCCGGTGAGGCCAAGGCGGCGATCCTGGAGAGCTATACCAAAGAGCATTCGGCTGAATATCAAAGCCAGGCCTTGATCGATCTCGCTTTCCGGGTGCGGGAAAAAATTTCCGACTGGGATGATGTCGAGAGCATCAAGCTCTATACCAGCCACCACACCCATTATGTTATCGGCACCGGTGCCAAGGATCCGCAAAAGATGGACCCGACCGCCAGCCGCGAAACCCTCGATCACTCGATCATGTATATCCTAGCCGTCGCCCTGCAGGACGGTGAGTGGCATCACGTGCGCTCTTATGCGCCGGAGCGGGCACAACGCGCTGATACAGTTAAGCTCTGGCATTCGATCTCGACCGAAGAAGAAGCCGAGTGGACCCAGCGCTACCATGATCCAGACCCGCAGCTGCGCGCTTTTGGTGGCCGCCTCGAAATGACCCTCAAATCCGGCGAGAAAATTGTTGATGAGCTGGCTGTCGCTAATGCCCACCCTGCCGGAGCGCGGCCTTTTGCCCGGGAAAACTATATCGGCAAGTTCAAGACGCTCACCGACGGCATTATCAGCGAGGCCGAAAGCAACCGCTTCTTGGACCTCGTGCAAAACCTGCCCGATCTCAATGCAAGCGGCGTCAATGAGATCAATGTCCAGGTCGACGCCATCGAAGTCGACAACAGCACCCCCGATACGAAAGGGATTTTCTAATGCTCTTTGGAACCAAGACAGCCGCTGAAAAGCGCGCAGATTTTCGATCAGAACTGGCGAGTGGGAAACTCCTGCAAATGCCGGGCGCCCATGAGCCGATTGTCGCCCGCATTATCGAGGAGCAAGGCTTTGACGGCATTTATATTTCAGGCGGCGCGTTGTCGGCGGCGATGGCGATGCCCGATATCGGCCTGACGACACTTACCGAAGTGACCCAGCGCGGTCGCCAGATTGCGCGCGTCACGGAACTGCCGGCGCTGATTGATCTCGATACCGGTTTTGGTGAAGCGATGAATACAGCCCGCACCATTCAGGAATGTGAAGAGCTCGGCATTGCCGGCTGTCATATCGAAGATCAGGTCAGCCCAAAACGTTGTGGGCATTTGGACAACAAACTAATCATAGAGACCAAAGAGATGTGCCAAAAAGTGAGCGCCGCGGTCAACGCCAAGCGCGATCCTAACTTTTTGCTGATGGTTCGAACCGACGCCAAAGCGTCCGAAGGGATTGAGTCTGCGATTGAGCGTTCAAAAGCTTATGTTGATGCCGGTGCCGAGGCGATCTTCCCGGAAGCCCTCAACACGCCGGAAGAATACGAAGCCTTCCGCGCTGCCATTGATGTGCCTTTGCTCGCCAATATGACCGAGTTTGGCAAAACGCCGCTTTATTCAAAACAACAGCTAATTGATTTTGGTTATAACATCGCGATCTATCCTGTGTCATCTTTACGCATTGCCATGGGAGCAGTTGAAGCATCTTATGCCGCGCTGAAAGAAGAAGGCTCACTCGAAAGCCAAGTAGACACCATGATGACTCGCAAGCGGCTCTACGAAGTCATCAAATATGAAGAATACAATCAGTTCGATCAAAACTTACATAATTTCAAACTATAGACCTCATTTAGGGAGAATTTATTATGGCCAAAGCAACCAAAAAGAAGACAGTGAAAAAAACCGCGAAGAAAACAGCTAAGAAAACTGCTAAGAAAACAGCCAAAAAAGCAGCTAAGAAGCCTGCTAAAAAATTAACCAAGAAAGTCGCTAAAAAGGCCTCGGCTCCTGATATCCGTAAAGGCCTGGTTGGCGTTATTGCTGATACCACAGCTGTCTCAAAGGTGATGCCGGAAACCAACTCGCTGACCTATCGCGGCTATGCGGTGCAAGATCTGGCGGCGAGCTGCTCTTTTGAAGAGGTTGCTTATCTGCTGCTCAATGGCGATCTGCCGAACCGCAAACAGTTGAACGCGTTTAAAAAGAAAGAGCGCTCTTTGCGGAAAATATCTGCGGCCCACACTCAAGTCATTGCGAAATTCCCCAAGAAAGCCCATCCGATGGATACGGTCCGCACCGCGGTCAGCTACCTCGGCACGACAGAGGTCGCCTGGGGCGGTGAGCCAGCAGAGGCCGATATGGAACGCGCCATCAACATGCTGTCCAAAATCCCGACCATGATCGCCACTGATTTTCGTTTCCGGAGCGGCAAGAAGCGCATTCAACCCCGCACCGATCTCTCCATGGCGGAAAACTTCTTCCACATGTGCTTTGGCAAGGTGCCGCCGAAGGCCGTTGTCAAAGCCTTCGATGTCTCGCTCATTCTTTATGCCGAGCACAGCTTTAATGCGTCGACCTTCACCAGTCGGGTCATTACCTCGACCCGCTCTGATATCTATTCTGCTGTTTGTGGCGGAATTGGTGCGCTTAAAGGACCGCTGCACGGCGGTGCCAATGAAGCCGTTATGGATATGATGAAAGAGATCAGAACCGCCGAACGCGCTGACCCTTGGATCAGAGACGCGATGGCGAAGAAGAAACTCATCATGGGCTTTGGCCACCGGGTCTACAAACAAGGCGACAGCCGCGTGCCGACGATGAAATCCTGCCTCGAAGATCTCACCAAATGGTCGGGCGACACCAAATGGCTCGATATCTACAACATCCTGGCGGACATCTTCGTCAACGAAAAAGGCATCCACCCCAATTTGGATTTCCCATCCGGCCCGGCTTATTATCTGATGGGCTTCCCGATCAATCTCTACACGCCGATCTTTGTCATGGCGCGGATCACCGGCTGGTCAGCTCACTATCTTGAGCAAAACGCAGATAACGCGTTGATCCGACCTCTAAGTGCCTATTCCGGCCGCGCCCAACGCAAAGTGCCGGCGATCGCGAAGCGGAAGTAGCCCGTCAAGCTGACCTCGCCGTCAATTAGGCGAGGTCCGGGCGCGTTCCAGATAGCAGGCAGCCGAAGCCCTTTATCGGATCGGTGATATTTGCGGCCTGGAGCCCGGCCCAAAAGGTGACGATATTGCTGGTGATCACCGGCTTTTTAATTTTTGCTTCAAGCTCAGCCACGATCCCGGCTGAAGCGAAATTGGCACAGCTGATCAATATCGCTTCCGCCTCAGGATGATCGACGCCCAGCGCATGCTGGTAAATTTCGCCCGGAGAAACAGCACCGAACTTTCGCCCCAGGGCAATGCCGGTCTCGGTAAAATCCATGCCGACCATAGCGACAACATTGATGCCCCGAGCTTCGAGATATTCCTTCTCATGCTCATTTGTGGCGGCGGAATAGGGCGTCGCCATGGCAATGTTCGAGACATTTAAGCTTTTCAGAGCGGCTAAAATGGACCCGGCAGTTGAGACCGCGCTCGCACCTGAGACATCTCGCAATTGCTTGTTCAGCATATCGGCCGGGCAGGCCATCGAGCCCACCGTACAATTATAAGCGACCGTGTCGACCGCGCAGCCCTTTAGTTCGAGCAGACGAATTTCGAGATCATCCATCAGGCTTTTAAAATCATCTTCTTCGGGATGAAAATGAATGGGCATGCGGGTAAAGTGAACCGTGACGCCGGGTGGTTTCATGGCATTAAACTCTGGCTCGGTGACAGTATTTTCGGTCGGGGAAATAACGCCAATTTTGGCCCGCCAGCCCAAGGGCTTCGCTTTCTCGAAAGCCTCCATTAATCCTTCCCCGCCGGTTGGCGCAGCCCCAGCCGTTCAAGCCGCGGCAGTACTTCATCTCTGAAATACGGTAGTTCATCAAGATAGTTTACCAGACCCATGGCAATCCCTGAAAAACCGATCTCGCTTAACATCTGCATTTTTTCAGCGATGGTATCTGGATCACCAATTAAAGGATAAGCACTGTTGCCACCGGCCATGCGAAGTTTAATTTCCGCCTTCACTTCATCGGACAAATCTGGATTATCTCGGACACCGCGCCCGACATACATGCTCTCGACCGCCGCTTCATTGGCATTTTCAACCGCGTAATAATGATGAAATTCCTCAGCCTCTTTGACGGTCGGGCGGCAGACACAATAGGCATTGGTAAAGACGCCGACTTCGCGGCCAAGCGCTTTCGATTGCGCTTTCACTTGCGCAACCTCAGCCTTTGCAACGCTCATTTCCTGAATGGCGCGAAATAAATAATCCGCATTGCGCACGGCGAAGTCCAGCCCTGGCCCCGATTGCCCGGCATTCATAACCAAGGGACGGGGCTGACTGATCGGCTTTGGCTTGGCGCGCACATTTTTCAATTGATAAAAAGTGCCGTCGAAATCGAACGGCTCGTCCTGTGACCAGATTTTGCTGACAATCTCTAACCATTCCTGGCCCAGTTCATAACGCCGATCATGATCGCCGAGATCGATGCCCATCATGCCAAACTCATCAGCATTCCAACCACAGACAATATTGAGCCCAAACCGCCCGCCGCCGATATGGTCCGCCGTCACCATCTGCTTGGCAGCAAAAACCGGATTGATCATGGCAACATGGAGTGTTGAAAAGGCGATGATCCGCTTGGTTGCAGCGAGCAACCCCGCCGACCACATGAGCGTTTCATAAGAAATGCCGTTATGATCACCATCGCCGCCATAGCCGGCCCAACGCCCGAGCGGCAGCATAAACTCGATACCCGCAGCATCAGCCATCTGCGCCAGAGCAACATTGTTTTCCCAGCTCGGCAACCAACGCTCTTTGGCATCGGTCGCGGCAATACCGCCTGAGCAATTAGCGGCAAACAAGCCAATTTTAAATTTATTGTCCGAACTCGATTGAGCTGTCATTAAACCCTCCCCGCTACTGAGCAACTATCTTAAAGCAGTTTGGCACCCTCGCAATGCGTTATCTCCAGCGAAGACTGGAATTCAGGAAGTCTTTGTTTTGACTGCATTGGAGAAAGTTGGATCCCGGATCAAGTCCGGGATGACGACAATTTCTTTAACTATTATCAATACTATTCGTCATGCGCGGACTTAATCCGCGTATCCATATTCATAACCAAAAGAGATAAGTGCTACCCGTCCTGCTCCAGCGTCGCCATCAATTCCCGCCATTCGCGTTTACTCATGCCGCTGTCTTCTTGGCTGACAGGCTCACCGGCGAGCATTTTCTTGACGATGTCGAGGGCAGCAGCAGACAAGCCGACGCCGCCGACGCGGTATTGCATAAAGGCTTTATGGGCAATCGGCACCCAGCGTTTGACGGTCTCTAGCATGGCATCCGCATAGACGCGGATTTCGTATTGAGCGTGGGCGTCGGCGCGGAGCGAGAGGAAATGCAGCAGATTATGCAGATCAATTTTCCAATACCATTGAGTATAGGCATTGAGCGTTAAATTCATCCGAGCGAGCTCGCGGGCGAGACCACTGCGATCTTCATCGATAACATCGCCATTTTGGTCTTCATTAAGCATTTCGACATAGTGATCATAGTTGCGGGTCGCATCCTCTTTGAGAATGTCGAGCACACGCTGGGCCTCTTCACCTTCCAGCAATTCGCCGCGGCCTTGATGGTTTTGCGTCGACTGCATCGCGAGTTGGGACGCGTCCGGGATATAGAACTCGCGATCGAGTACGGAATAGCGGGCTGAGTATTCGTTCACATTAGCGGTGCGATGACGGATCCACTGGCGGGCAATGAAGATCGGCACCTTGATATGGTATTTGATCTCGCACATCTCAAACGGCGTGGTATGGCGATGGCGTAGCAGATAATTGATTAGCCCGGCATCATCAGAAACTTTCTTAGTGCCTTTGCCGTAAGACACCCGGGCGGCCTGCACAATCGCCGCATCGTCACCCATATAATCAATGGCGCGAACAAAGCCGTGATCCAGAACGGGGATCGGCTCATACAATATTTCTTCGAGGGCGGGGACGGTGGCTCGGCGCGTTTCTGACTTTGCGGCACGGGCTTCTTCGATTTCTTGCTTTTGCTGGGGCGTGAGTTCCATCTATGAGAATTCCTAATCGGCGGTCATGAGTGGGTGCACTCTACCTGCTCTATAAGGTCGGATCAAAGTTTTGAATCTGGTCCTAAAAAGCGCCGGAACGCCCTTCACAAAATCTCGCCTACTGTGCCCTTTCATTAGGCCTCCGATAGGACTATATTAGATGTGTCGGTTTACCGACTATGGCGATAAACGCTTTGCAGAATAAGCGTAACGGACCCGGGGGCAGTGCCCGGCGCCTCCACCAAAAATTCCTGGAAATCCAGGGTGTTAGACAATAATACCTTAGGTTTTTTCAGACCATTTTGGGGGCGAAACAGGATCGACGTGCGTAGTAAAATCAAAGTTTTTGCCCGGCATTGTACCACCGTTATCGGGCTACTTTTACAAATGCTAACGATAATGAAGCATTTGCGGTAGCAGCTTAACAGCTAACCTACCACGGGGTTCGGAGGGCACCTGGCAACAGAAGCCCTCCACTAAATTTGCGAATCAAGTGGTCTCACGACCAAAGATTCAGAGTTGAATTGGGCGAAACGAGATAAGAATGTCAGAAGAAACATTTCCATATGACCAATGGGTCAATGAAGCATTACGCAGCGTATTAAGCCGAGCATTACAGCAACTGGCTGAAAGAGGTCCGATCGGCGACCATCATTTTTTCATTAATTTTGATACCTCCCATGAAGGTGTCGATATTCCAGGCTTCTTGCGGGCACAATATCCGGAAGAAATAACCATCGTGCTGCAGCATCAATTTGAAGATCTCAATATCGATGACCAAGGATTTGAAGTTTCGCTCTCCTTCAGCGGCAAGAAAAGCCGTCTAAAAGTGCCTTTCGATGCGGTGACATCTTTTGCTGATCCTTCCGTGAACTTCGGCCTGCAGATTGGCGTTGATGCGGTCAACGAAGCGATGCTGCAAATGCAGGAAGATCCTGAAGGTGGTGAGGCCGATCCGGTGGGTGAAGGTGTTGCACCAACCCCCTTCGCCCCAGCCGTTGCGCAAAGAAGTGATGAAAACTTTGAAGATGACGCTGGCGATACAGATGCCGTCAGTGATGATGAGGCAGAAGAGACCGCAGATGATGGTCCGCAAACAGCTGAAGTCATCGCACTTGATGCGTTTCGGAAAAAATAACTTCCAACCTATCCCCCCTATTTAAAAATCTGATCAGGTATAGCCATGAGTGATAAAGATTTCTTCCCGTTGGTTCCCTCCTTCGAGGACACAACAAAATATCGCCTTTTAACCACTGACTATGTTGAGAGCATTGATGTAGATGGCCGTGAAATTTTAAAAATCGATCCGGAAGGCATTGCACTTTTGACGGCGCAAGGCTTCTCGGACACCTCGCATCTCTTACGCACCGAACACCTCGAACAAGTGGCTAAAATCCTGGACGATCCTGAGGCCTCCGACAATGATCGCTTTGTCGCCTTGGATATGCTCAAAAACGCCAACATCGCTTCCGGCCGCGTGCTGCCAATGTGCCAAGATACCGGCACGGCCATTATTATGGGTAAAAAGGGTGAGCAGGTTTGGGTTGATGGCAGTGATGAAGCGGCGATCTCCCAAGGCGTTAAACGCACCTACGAAACTGACAATTTGCGCTTTAGCCAATTGGCACCACTGTCGATGTATGAAGAAAAAAACACCGGTGATAATCTGCCGGCCCAGATCGAAATTTATGCTGATAAGGGGCCGCAATATAAGTTCATGTTTGTCGCCAAAGGCGGCGGCTCAGCCAATAAAACGTTTTTGCATCAACAAACCGCAGCCTTGCTAAATCCCGAAAGCCTAATGGCCTTTCTCGACAAAGAAATTCGCGGCATCGGTACAGCTGCCTGCCCGCCGTACCATCTGGCGATTGTCATTGGCGGTACCTCGGCTGAGTTTAATCTCAAAATGGTCAAATATGCCTCCACCCATTACATGGATAATTTACCGACATCCGGCAATGAACACGGCCAGATTTACCGTGATCTCGAACTTGAAAAAGAAGTTCACAAGCTTACCCAGGATATCGGCATGGGCGCACAGTTTGGCGGCAAATATTTCTGCCACGATGTCCGCGTCATTCGTATGCCCCGCCATGGCGCTTCCTGCCCCGTCGGTATCGGCGTGTCGTGCTCGGCTGACCGGCAAGTCTTAGGTAAGATCACCAAAGACGGCATCTTTTTGGAAGAGCTTGATACCAACCCGGCCCGCTTCTTGCCCGAAATAACCGATGATCATCTTGATGACGATGTGGTTAAAATCGACCTCAATCAATCAATGGATGACGTGCGGGCAGAGCTTTCAAAACATCCGGTCAAGACCCGGCTCTCGCTTTCGGGCTCACTGATCGTGGCGCGTGACCTCGCCCATGCCAAGCTCAAGCAACGCATCGATAGCGGTGAAGGTCTACCGCAATACGCCAAAGACCACGCCGTCTATTACGCCGGCCCCGCCAAAACTCCTGAAGGCATGGCATCCGGCTCCTTCGGCCCAACCACGGCCGGTCGCATGGACAGCTATGTTGACCTCTTCCAAGCCAATGGCGGCTCAATGGTCATGCTGGCCAAAGGCAACCGCTCACAAGCCGTCACTGATGCCTGCAAAAAACACGGCGGCTTTTATTTGGGCTCCATTGGCGGCCCGGCAGCAAGGCTCGCCCAAGATTGCATCAAGAAAATCGAAGTCCTCGAATATGAGGAGCTCGGCATGGAAGCGATCTGGAAAATCGACGTCGTAGACTTCCCGGCCTTCATCGTCGTTGATGATAAAGGCAATGACTTCTTCGAGGAGTTTAGGGCGAAGTAGAACGCTTTTATATTAGCCACTTCGTTTTTAATTTCCTCCGTCATCCTGGACTTGATCCAGGATCCAGTCTTTTCTCTTTCTTCGAGTTATATTGGAATACTGGATTCTGGCCTTCGCCAGAATGACGGCGATATTTTCACCTAAATAAAGGCCGCCATTTGGCAACCATTCTTTATATCGAAACGTCGACCCCGCCGCACTACGTCGATGATTTATGTTTGCAGTTGATTGAAACAGCCCCTTCAAGGGCTAAAACTTCGCCCTTTGCCTGAGCCAATTCGCCTTCTTTGTCAGCTCCAAAAATCGAACCTACGGGCAATAAAACCAGGAACACACCGACAGCATCTCCCGTTGCGGCATTATTTTGCTGAGTAGTAAGCGCATTTTTTTTCGCTCTTTTTTGTTCCAGAGCAACCTTCGTTTCCGCGCAGGATAATCCTTTATAATTAGCTGACGGTATAGCAGATGGAGCCACCGAAGATGCTCTTGAGGCACACCCTGAAACAGCCAAAGCCGCGAGAATAATTACTGCTCTCGAAATTTTTGAATTTATCAATTTAATTTCCCCCGATGATTAAATAATCAATCAAATTATTATGTGTAATCGTGAAGGGAATTAATACCATAGATGTTAATTTAAAATAAACTTTAAAGTGTATTTCCAATTTTTTTTCAATCATAAGATAGTACTCACCTATCCTCTCACCGAAACGTGACTCCAAGAAAATCCAACCTATCCTGTCACTTGTGCGATTTTCTGATATAAGAGATCAAAGTGAAATTCAGGAACATAGCAATGGCGAAGACGACCTATAATTATAAGCGCTACAAAATGTCGGAATATGAACTTGGGGTTTTTCCAGGCGCTCGGGCCGGAGAAATAGCCGAAAATTTTACTGTTCGCGATCAAGATGGCAATGATGTTTCGCTGGAGGAATACCGCGGCAAATGGCTGGTTTTAGAGACCGGCTCGATCACCTGCTCAATGTATGTCAAAAATATTGGCGGCATTAAAAAGCTGCAGGCGAAATATCCAGATGTTGAGTTTTTGGTGATTTATGTCCGAGAAGCACATCCCGGTGCCCGGCTCGGCCCGCACGAGACCGACGAACAAAAATTAGAAATGGCAGACAGATTGCGCGAGTTCTATGGCGAGCCACGCAAAATTCTGGTCGATAACGTCGATGGCGATATGCACAAAGCTTACGGCGAGTTGCCGAACATGGTCTATGTCATTAATCCTGACGGCAAAGTCATCTATCGCTGCAATTGGGCGTTTCCCAAGAACATCGATAAGGTTCTAGCCAATCGCGACCAGCTCCATACCAAGGAATATATGGCGATCATCACGGCTGCACCGTGGGTTATGATTCCGGTCGTGCTCAGAGGCGGTTGGGATGCACTTTGGGATCTAATGGTCGCCCTGCCAATGATCACCATCGCGCATTTGAAGGCCGATTTTCAAAACCTCAAAAAGAAATTAAGCGGCGGCGATACAAAAGCGGTGGAGTAGATAAGAGTACCCCCAACCTACTCGTTCGTCACCCCGGACTTGATCCGGGGTCCAGTCTTTGACCAATTGCTAGGCGAGAATAGGGCGAGCATTCTGGATCCCGGATCAAGTCCGGGATGACGCTCAGGTTTTAAATCGCCTCGGCCTTTTTCATCTCCGTAATCTCATCCTCAGAATAGCCGAACTCAGCTAATACCTCGGCCGTATGCTCGCCAATACCGGGGGCGCGGCGGGTGATCTCGGCTGGCGTCTCAGAATATTTCACCGGGTGGCCGAGCACGCGAAGTGAGCTGCCCTCGGAAGAGCCGACATCCTGCACCATATCTCTGGCCAGGGTTTGCTCATTTGACGTCATCTGGTCAATGTTGAGAACGGGGCCTGCTGGAATACCAGCATCCTCCAGTTTTTGCTGCCAGGCTTTCGTCGTACCGGTCTTGAAAAAACCGGTGAGTTCGTCAACCAAAGCCGCCAAATTATCCATGCGGTCTTTGGGCTCTTGAAATCGTGGATCATCTGCCAGTTCCGGCACGCCCAAAAGCGCCGTCAATTTTTGCCAGAGCCCCTGATTGGCTGAGCCGATATTAAGCCAGCCATCACTGGTCTGGAACGCTTGATAAGGCGCCATCAGCGGATGAGCCGAACCCATCGCGACCGGCAATTCGTTTGAGGCCATAAAGATCGCTGATTGCCAATAGGTGTGCATAATGCCGGCTTCAAACAACGAGGTGTCGACGAACTGCCCCTCTCCTGTATTCGCTTTATGAAACAAAGCGGCCAAGATGCCCATCGCGCCCAGGGTGCCGGCGGTTATGTCGGTCACCGGCGCGCCGACCTTGACCGGCGGTCGGTCGGCACTTTCGCCGGTGATGCTCATCAACCCGCTCATACCCTGAGCAATCAGATCAAAGCCGCCCTTATCGGCGTAAGGCCCGGTTTGGCCATAGCCGGAGATAGAGCAATAGACCAGACCGGGGCAGTTTTCCTTCACTTGTTCATAGCCGACGCCGTAACGCTCCATCGCCCCTTTGCGGTAATTTTCGATAAACACATCCGCGCCTTCGACTAATTTTTTGAGTGCCGCTTTGCCTTTATCGGTTTTGAGATTGAGAGCGACCCCGCGTTTGTTGCGGTTCATCATCGAAAATGGCGCAGATTCATCATCAACAAAGGGCGCCAGTTTGCGAACGTCATCACCACCTGGCAAGCGCTCGACCTTGATCACATCGGCGCCCATATCGGCCAACATTAAACCGCAAGTGGGCGCGGCCATAACGTGGCTCATCTCAATCACCCGGACACCAGCCAGTATTTTCTTCGCACTCATTTTAATTTCCTTTGAAGTCAGGTTTATCTTTGGCCATGAAAGCCATCACGCCTTCTTGAAAATCTTGCGTATCAAAACAAGCAAAACCTTCGGCCTGATCCTCAGCGGTCAACTCGGCCCCGGCAGCAACTTTATAAACAAACTTTTTATGCCAGCGATTGACCAACGGGGCCCCGGCACAGATTTTCTCAACCGTGCTCGCCACCGCTGCATCGACCTCCTCATCGGGGACGACGCGATTGACCAGACCTTTATCCTTAGCCTCAACGGCATCAAACACCCGTGCTTCATAAAGAATTTCCAGCGCAACCGCCGGGCCGACCAATCCCACCAGCGCCTCAACCTCGGGATAGGCCATGACGAGTCCAAGCTTATTAACCGGCACACCGAATTTTGAGCCCGCTCCACAAATCCGCATATCACACATGAGGGCGAGCTCCATCGCACCACCGACACAAAGCCCCTGAATGCGCGCAATTACCGGATGGCGGCAGTCGCGGATCGCCTGCATCGAGGCATGCATCAGCCCACCATATTCCGTGGCCTGCTCAGAATTATTGCGCATCGTGGCAAATTCAGAAATATCAGCTCCCGGCCCAACCGCCTTGTCGCCTGCCCCTCTCAGCACAATACAGCGAAGGTCCTCATCTTGATCAAGCTCCTGAAAGACCTCACCAACGCGCTGCCACATTTCTTTGTTGAGCGCGTTGAGCTTTTCCGGCCGGTTCAAGATGACGGTCGCAACCACACCATTTCCTACTTTGGCTCGCTCAACCAAAACTACATCTGTAGATGTCATGTTACTTCCCCGTACTGATTAACTGAGTTCTGATTCGGAAGCGTAACAAATTGAGGCAGGGAATCAATGCTGGGAGTAAAACGATTTGCAGGCTTGACGATTGGCTTGGCGTCTTCTACCTCAAGCTCATCATGCCCGTAGAAATTTCCATCCTCTCCGCTTTTCTGATTGCCGCCGCCGCCATCGTGCTGTCGCCCGGCCCGGACACGATCATCATCATCCGTTATACGATGAGCTCGGGGAAACGCATCGGCATCGCCACGGTTGCCGGTGTCCAGCTTGGCTTGGTCTTTCACACGGTACTGGCGATTTTTGGCATCACAGTTATTATCGCGTCATCAGAGATGCTGTTTAAAGGTGTCGCCATTGCTGGGGCGCTTTATCTCGCCTGGCTGGGCATCCAAGGATTTTTACCGGGCAGCGCGACATTTGGATTTTCAGGCGCCCTGCCAGAAATCTCAGCCCACAAAGCCTGGCGAGATGCCTTTTTCTCAAACGCGCTCAACCCCAAAGTCATCGTGCTCTATCTGGCGCTGATGCCGAATTTCATAGATTTAGAGCGCGGCAATACCGGCGCTCAATTAGCTGTTCTGGGCACAGCCTTGATCATCATAAACATCTTCTGGCAGACGGGATTGGTGATCGCTGCGGATAAAGCCCGTGACTGGCTCGGCACGCCAGGGGTTCAAAAAGCCGTATCCTGGACGACCGGCGCAATTCTAATCTTCTTCGCCGCCATCATGCTGTGGACGAATGTGTTTTAGTTATTAAACCTGAACAGCACGACATCGCCGTCTTTAACGGTGTAGTCGCGGCCTTCTTGGCGCATTTTGCCGGCGTCTTTGCAGGGGACTTCGCCGCCGAGGCCAACGAAATCATCATAGGCGATGGTTTCGGCGCAGATGAAGCCTTTTTCGAAATCGGTGTGGATGACACCGGCGGCTTGCGGGGCTTTGGTCTCAAGCGTGATGGTCCAGGCGCGGGCTTCTTTGGGGCCGGCGGTGAAATAGGTGATCAGGCCCAACAGTTCATAGCCGGCGCGGATCAAACGCGCGAGGCCGGTTTCTTCAAGGCCAAGCGCTTCCAGAAATTCCTGGCGTTCTTCCGGGTCAGTCAATTGCACGACCTCAGATTCGATCTTGGCCGAGATGACAATAGATCCGGCGCCATTCTCTTCGGCGTATTTAACAACGGCTTCGGTGTAGGCGTTGCCGGTTGCCGCGTCACCTTCATCGACATTGCAGACGTAAAGTACCGGCTTGGAGGTCAGCAATTGCAGCATTTGGAAAAGCCGCTGCTCATCATCAGCGATGGTGACAGTGCGGGCCGGTTTACCTTCTCGCAAAGCGTCTAGGACGCATTCGATAATCGCGAGTTGTTGCACGGCATCTTTATCATTGCCGCGGGCTTTTTTAGTCAACGGATCAACGCGCTTTTCCAAGCTTTCGAGATCAGAGAGCATGAGCTCCGTCTCAACCGTATCGGCGTCACGCACCGGATCGATTTCACCTTCAACATGGGTAATATCGGCATCATCGAAACAGCGGAGCACATGCAAAATAGCATCGGTTTCCCGGATGTTTGCCAAAAATTGATTGCCGAGCCCCTCGCCTTTACTAGCGCCTTTTACCAAGCCAGCGATATCGACAAATTCAATTTGGGTCGGCACAATTTGGGCTGATTTAGCAATCGCCGAAATCTTATCTAAGCGGCTATCCGGCACGGCAACCCGGCCCGTGTTGGGCTCGATCGTGCAGAACGGATAGTTCGCAGCTTCTGCTGCAATCGTCTCGGTTAGTGCATTAAAAAGCGTTGATTTACCAACATTTGGCAGGCCAACGATACCGCAATTAAAACCCATTACTTATTTTCCTTTGGACTTTCTTTTTTGTCTTCATTTGGATTGAGGATCAAGGCGACTTTGGTTGAAAACCCCGCATCATCGCCGTGAATAAGTTTATCGACACTGAGCGTCATCGCATCCAAAAGCGGCTCGACCCAATCTTGGTCGGATTTGGAGAAATTTTTGAGCACATGTCCGGTCACCCGGCCTTTTTCGCCTGGATGGCCAATGCCAATACGGACACGATGAAAGTCTGGACCAATATGTGCGGCGATACTTTTAAGACCATTATGCCCGGCCAAACCGCCGCCTTTTTTGACCCGAATTTTGCCGGGTGCCAGGTCCAGCTCATCATGCAGCACAATCACATGTTCGGCCTCAATTTTATAAAAGCGCGCCGCTTCGGCGACAGAACGTCCAGATTCGTTCATGTATGTCGTCGGCTTGAGCAGTAGAACTTTATCGCCACCAATCGTGCCATCCGCCACTTCACCTTGAAACTTAGAACGGAACGGCTGAAAGGAATAATGGCGATGGATATCATCCACCGCCATAAATCCAATATTGTGGCGATTACCGGCATAGTCGGAGCCGGGATTACCTAAGCCAACCAGAAGGTACATAAATCTGCTCCAGGGTTGTCTTGCGTTGCCACATTCCTAAAGAAACAGGAAAAATTAGTCGTCGGAATCGTCGTCTGCGTCGCCTTCTTCGCCTTCGACACCTTCTTCGCCTTCGACACCCTCTTCGCCCTCTTCGCCTTCTTCGCCTTCGGTTTCCACTTCAATTTCTTCCATAATCGTCGGAGCGGCAACCGTAGCAACAGTGAAGTCACGATCCGTAATGGGCTCGGCACCATTTGGCAAATCGAGCATTGAAATGTGAATTGAATCACCGATATCAAGGCCGGTCAGGTCAATTTTAATGTCTTGTGGGATATTCAATGGCGAACAACGCAATTCAATTTCACGGCGCACAATGTTCAACACACCACCGCGTTTGAGACCAGGTGAGTCTTCTTCATTAGCGAAGATCACAGGAATCTCAAGAACGATTTTGGTGTTCTCATTAAAGCGCAAGAAATCGACATGCAGTGGACGATCCGTTACCGGGTCGAGTTGCAAATCACGGGCCAGCACTTGGTGCTTATTGCCTGCAACGTCTACTGCGAAAACATGCGTAAAAAAACCGGGGTTGTTGATAAGCCGGGTCAGTTCTTTTCCATCGACGGAAATTGTCACTGCATCCTGCTTATCACCATAGATAACCGCTGGGACTTTGCCCTCGCGACGTGCTGCTCGTGCCACCCCCTTGCCGGCCCGATCACGCGCCTCGGCGGTGATGTTAATAGCTTCAGCCATTGTCTTACTCCTAAGATTGCGGCGTTAAGACACCTTGGCCTCCAGGGGTGCCAAGCGTGCGGATTTAACGCTCAAGAAAGGCTGGGGTTTAAAGCTTTCCGGGCACCCTGTCAATACAAGGAGAGCGGATTTCAGGGACTAATCAAACAGGCTGGAAACAGAGTTCTCATCACTGATCCGTCGCATCGCTTCGGCGATCAATGGCGCGATGGTAATTTGCTGCATATTATGAGCCACCCGCATCGCTTCGGTCGCCATAATACTGTCCGTCGTCACCATGGTTTCAATGGGTGAAGATGAAACCCGGGCAACCGCGCCACCTGACAACACACCATGGGTACAATAAGCTGACACCGATTTTGCACCTTGATTTTTTAAAGCCACCGCTGCATTGCAAAGCGTGCCGCCAGAATCGACGATATCATCGATCAAAATACAGTGGCGATCTTCAACATCACCGATAATGTTCATGACTTCTGATTCGCCCGCACGTTCCCGCCGCTTATCAATGATAGCCAGATCGGTATTTAGGCGTTTAGCAAAAGCCCGAGCTCTGATAACACCGCCAACATCCGGCGACACCATAATCAAATCATCGCCATTAAATTTTTCCTCGATATCTTTAATAAACACCGGCGCTGCATAGAGGTTATCCAGCGGAATATCAAAGAAACCTTGAATTTGACCGGCATGGAGATCTAGCGTTAAGACACGATCTGCCCCAGATTCGGTGATCAGATTGGCCACTAATTTAGCGGAAATCGGCGTTCTCGGGCCTGATTTCCGATCTTGGCGGGCATAGCCGAAATAGGGCAGTACGGCGGTAATTCGCCGGGCTGAACCCCGTTTCAGCGCATCCATCGTCACCAAAAGCTCCATCAAATTATCATTCGCCGGATAAGAGGTGGATTGGATAACAAAGACATCCTCACCGCGGACGTTTTCGTTGATCTCAACAAAGACTTCCATATCAGAAAAACGGCGAATGCTTGCACTGGTCAAAGGTAAATTAAGATAGGCGGAGATCGCTTCCGCGATCGGACGATTACTATTGCAGCTGAGGACTTTCATCCTGGCAGAACCCCCTTAAAAGAAACTGGGCGTTACGGGCCCAAATAACCCGCACAAAACATAAAATATGTTCCAGCAAAAACTTGATTTTATGTATCAGTGAGTCCGGTTCATGTAAACGGTATAGATTCACCGGATACAGATTTTTTTCTCAACGTGGAATGATGAGGCCTTTCTTACCATCTGAGGGGGCCAAATATTGCTCAACGATATCAATGATACCAATGCTGCCGCCCTGGGCAATGACATGCGCCATATCTCCCCAACGGCCATTGAGCGCACCCACCGGCACCTTATTGTTTTGCGTTACTTTTCCAAGTTCCCGGCCCTCTTTTGTCGCCACCAGCCAGGTAATAGCGACATCATTTGTCGCATCATAGGGTGGGCTTACATTAACGAATCCCTTCAC
>Ga0233428_1000878_pt1 | contig 36728 bp, 37 predicted proteins | sample SI_118_April2016_4_FD_179890 | JGI IMG/M metagenome (GOLD analysis project Ga0233428, IMG submission 179890) | Seawater microbial communities from Saanich Inlet, British Columbia, Canada - SI_118_April2016_120_MG | ecosystem: Environmental > Aquatic > Marine > Inlet | place: Canada: British... | reverse complement strand
AAGGTCTCGGGAATCCTCGTGGAATTGGGCTGCGAGGTCACCACTGCCGAAGACGGAGTGGAAGGCCTGAAGGTAGCCAAGCGACTGGCGGGGTCCCTGGATCTGATTGTGCTGGACATTCAGATGCCAAAGGCCGACGGGATCACGCTGCTGCGTTATGTGCGTAAGATCCCCGAGTTGGCATCTACGCTGATTGTGATGCTCACGACCCAGGCCGACAAAGAAACGGTGAGCAAGGCACTTGGCTTCGGCGCCAACGACTTCCTGCGCAAGGACGCAACGATCGCCCATATCACGGAGCGTTTGAGTGTCCATGTGGAAGCAGCGAAAAATCCTGTTCAAAATGTGGTAGAAGAGGGTGGCCCAGACCCATCCGAAGCTGTGCGTGACCTTCTCCAGGGGTCTCGGCAGCCGGGCCAGGGCAAGGGGCCTTACGTATTGTGTCACGTGCCTTCTATGGAGATACAAGATCTTGAAGAGACACACGGGAAGCGACAACTCGACTTCTACGAGCGCCTCGCTGCGGGCGTTAAGCGGATCAACGAGCGTTACCCGCATCTCCAGGCAGGCTACCGGATCGATCCACAGAGTCAGGAGGTCACACGACTCCTGCAGGCAGAGGAATCCATCCCGTGGGTGCTTCTGCTCGGGCGTCGGCAAGAGGGCATCTCACTCGGACGCATGGCAGGTCTGTCAAAAACTGGCAAGGATTGCATGATTCACATTCTGTGCGATCCTATTGCTTCGCTGGCAGAGGCGGACAAAAAGAGCGTCACGCGAATGGGTGCCGAACTAATCGAGCAGGGCGACTTCGATGGTCAGGGGGTCATCGCACTTCTCGAGAAATACCTACTGCCGTCACCACAGCCTTTGGCTAAAGATGTGATACTGAGGGAACTCTCAGGTCCCACAGGTATTGTTCCACGAGATCCAAAGGTTTGGACGATACGTCATTCCTGCGTCAAGCAGGACGGCACACTGGTATCCAATACATACGATGCCGAACCCATTCCGCTACGGATGGGCGATGAATCGATCCCAGCGGGAATGTGGGATGCATTGACCCGCTTGGGTCCCGGCAGTCGGGCATTGATCGATGTTCCCGGTGCGGAGGGGGAAGGCGCAGTCTACTGCCAGGTGGATGTAATCGACGTCGGCTAAGGTCTCAACCGACGTAGTCTGCAATCGCCTCGTCGGCCTCCTTGAAGGCCACTTCGATACGGTTGATCAGATCAACGGCACTGTCGAAAGAATTCTGACTGGCAAGATCCTCGAGCTTCTGACACGCAGAAGCGAGTCGAAGTGCCCCCAGATCACGGGCGCTGCCCTTGAGGGTGTGCGCTTCGCGCTGCAGGACATCCGCTTTCTTCTGCTCTAACGCCTGATGCAGCAGAGGCACGATGGTGGTGCCGCTGTCTTTGAAGAGCTCCGTCATGCGGCTAACCGAGATCGTTCCACGACTCTCCATTTCGCGCAGCTCTTCGATGGCAGCGGGATCAAGAATCTGATCGGCGTCCGACGCAGCAAACTCCTCGTCGAGTCGTGCAAGTATTTCTGAGTCGACGGCGACTGATCCATCTGGCTCTTCATCATCCAATGGTTCCAAGCCGAGATCCTCCAAGACTGAATCAAGCTCGGAATTCCTTTCTGACGCAGATGGCTCTTCGCTCGATCTGACGGATCCGGCAACCCCGACACGTACGATTGCTTCGCGAAGCGCGTCCCAGCGCACTGGTTTGGATACATAATCATCCATGCCTGCAGCAAGGCACGCGTCGCGATCACCCTTCATGGCATTCGCCGTGAGTCCAATAATCGGTAGATGCGAGGCCGTCCCGGTTTCTCCCTTGCGGATCTGCCGTGTCGCCTCGTGACCGTCCATCTCGGGCATCTGCACGTCCATGAGCACCAGATCGAAGTCTGCCTCCTGCGCCTGTGTCAGGGCCTGTACGCCATCATCGACGGCGACGACCTGATGGCCGAAGGCTTCAATCATGCTGGTCGCCACATATCGATTTGTGGGATTGTCATCGGCGAGCAGGATACGCAGCGGTGGAAGGTCATCGGCCGCGCCAGAGGCCTGTTGCGTGTCGCTCGCTGCGCGCACGCCCAGAGCTGAAAGCGTGCCATCCAAAAGATCTGACTGGGTGATCGGTTTCCTGAGGAAATGGTCGATACCCTCAGCGCGGACCGCGTCGATGAATTGCTCATCATCGATCGACGTAAGCATCATCATCGCGGCCTTGGCGCCGGATTGATCGCGCAGGTGATGAGCCATCTCTCGGCTTGCAACGTCTGGTAGATGGCTGTCTACCAGAACGAGATCGAACACATCGGCCTCTTCCCGCTGTTCAAGTATCTGCAGCGCGTCGGTACCGGAGGGAGTTACATCGACCTGGAATCCCCAGTTGCTAAGCATCTCCCGAAGAAGCTCACGACTGGTGTCATTGCTCTCTACGACCAGGAGTCGGATACCGTCGAGTTCCTTCCAAGGTTCGGAAGCGGCCACTGCCGCCCGTACATCTGAGGTGGCGAAATTGGCAGTGAACTGGAATGAACTACCTACGTCCAGCTCACTCTCGACCCAGATGCGACCATCCATCAGATCTACGAGCTGTCGGGAGATGTCCAGTCCCAGACCGGTGCCACCAAACTCGCGCGTTGTCGAGCTGTCCGCCTGTGAGAAGGCATCGAAAATCAACGCCTGCTTCTCCTCGGCAATGCCGACACCTGTGTCGCGCACGCTCACGTGCAGGCAGGCGCTACCCTCGGATTGAGATTCGCACTTCACCTCGACAACGATCTCGCCCTCTGCGGTAAATTTGATCGCATTGCCCACGAGATTGACGATGATCTGGCGCAGGCGGGTTGGATCGCCGACGAGCCCCTCTGGCACATCCGGCGCGACGTGACAGGCCAGTTCGAGGCCCTTCTCGTGCGCCCGCATGGCCATCAGCTTCATGACGGCATCGAGCACATCCCAGAGAGCGAAGTCGACCTGCTCCAGTTGCATGCCACCGGCTTCGATCTTGGATAGATCGAGGATGTCGTTGAGCAACTCGAGCAGGGCATCTGCAGAGGTATCAATCACAGTGAGTTGCTCGGTCTGATGCTTTTCAAGCTTGCTGCGCTTGAGTAGATCGACCATGCCGACGATGCCATTCATCGGTGTGCGAATCTCGTGGGACATGTTGGCGAGAAAGGTGCTCTTCGCGGCATTAGCACGATCTGCCGCATCGCGGGCGAGCTGTAGTTCGACGTTGGCCTTCTTGTTCTGTCGATAACTCCAGAAGACGACGCCGAAGAGCGCGACAATCAGCAGTCCAATCGTGCCACCGGAGCGCAGTAGAGCCTGTTGCTCCTTGATCGTCGTGTCCTGCACCTGCAGCTCAGAGTCTTTCTGCTGCAGTTGAACTCCCTGCTGCGTCAACTCACCACGCTGCTCGGCAAGGACCCGTTGGCTGCCCAGAATTTCCTGGGTCAGCTCAGCCATCTGCGCTTCGCGTGCATCGAGAGTGTCCATCTGTGTCTGCAGGTCGCGAGCGTAGCGTTCTGCTTCGCGGACATTTACATCCATCTCAAGACGCTGTGTGGCTAGGGTCTCGTCCTGCCTACTCAGCTGTTGTTCGCGTTCGTCGATCGCCGACTGTTGACTCAGGATGCGTGCATTTTGCTCGACGAGTTGTTCTTCACGTCGTTCGATTTCGGCAATCTGCTGCTCTAACTGAGCCTGCTGGGTGGCGACGGTGGCGCGCGACTGATGGAGGGAAGCCTCCATCTGATGGTAGAGCATGGCCACATCCAGCTCGGTGCCGCCGCCCTGCAACAGCAGATCAGGGACGATCTCCATGCCTTCGTAGACAACGTTAGGACGATTTACTTCGAAGCCGATTCGTCCTTCTGGCAGACGAACGAGGTTGATCATGATCAGTTGCTTGGCTGAGCAACCGTCTGTGACAAGGAGTGTATTGCTGCGGCGCAGTTCGTTGGCGACGTGTCCAATGTCCTCGTTCTTCGACCGTGCCAACACGAGGAGATGGACATCGCGAGCCAGCTCGAGATCGTCCACACCGATCGTCCTGATGCTTCGGTCTCGCACGCTTCTGCTGGCGAGCAGGCGCGACAACTCGCCTTGCAGTTGGCCGTCGTCGCCGTACACACCGATGACGAACTCGGAGATCTGCTCCTCGTCCTGCCACTTCACATACTTCAGAAAATTGTATATGTAGGCGACCTTCAGGGCCGTTTCGGACGGCGCTTGTGCCTGAATGGGTCCTGCAAGGCTGGCGAGGAAGAGGAGGAATGTGATGGCAATGCGCATGGCAGAAACCAAGCATTTCCTCGGCCATGGCGCCACTGCTCTATACTGGAGGCGGCATCTTCCAACTGAAGGTGTCAACGGCCTGCTCCCAGATGTCATCGGCGACGATAGGGGACGCTTCCTTGCCTGCCGCTGCGGCGAGGTTGCGAGCATGATGCACAAGATCTCCCATCGTGAGGTCTGCGTAGTGGATGCCTTCCAACTGCGCCCTGGCCATCGGGCCGGCCTCCTCGACAAAACCAGTGTCAACGTATAACCGGGTGACAAGGGTCAGATCGTAGGCGACGGCGTGATGCTCGACGTGCCAATTTCCGTCCTCCCACTGCAGGATGGCATACTGAGCGCGATTGTCATCGTTGCAGGCGCCACCGACTGACCCCGGGTTGAGTGCCAATCCCGCGTCGCCGCGAAAGGTCCAGCTTTGATGGGTGTGACCGCAAATCAGAACTGACTCGGAGATTTCCTCCAGGACCTGCTCGAGTCGGCCCGTGTCGAGCTCTGGCCCAAGAGGCTCCGAACTGCTACGCGTCGAACCGTGTACCATGCAGACTGCTGTGGAGCCCTCTGCCTGACAGGTGACTCGAGGCGGGAGTGCTGCAAGAGTATCGAGGACCTTGCCCTCGCTCCTGGCGTGGCAGGCGCGGCTGAAGGCCCACTGCTGGCTCTCGCGCTGCGCCGCCGTGACGGCATCGTGGTGGAAGTCGATCAGGTACTCTTCGTTGTTGCCCTTGATCGTGTTGTGTCTGTAGGGCTCCAGGCGCTCGACCACCGCGTCGCCTTCGGGACCGCCGACGAGGTCGCCGGCGATGAGGTAGTCGTCCACATCCTGGCTCGCGGCGTGGGCAAGCACAGTTTCAAGGGCCGGGATATTGCCGTGGATGTCAGACAGGACTGCGAATCGATGCGTGGGAATAGGTCGTTACTCCGGGTTGCTGGTTAACAGCACGACCCGTCAGCCGATCAATTGCTTCACCGAGTCGCGAAACTGTCGAACGAGATTCACTGCACCTTCCTGGTCCATACCGACGTAGTCATGGACGGATAAGTTCCTCGCATTCAGAAATCGGTTCCACAACTCGAGATCGTCGATCATCTGCAGTTGCGCTGCGGCTTTGAGGGCGTCGCGCGGGCTGTAGGTTTCAAGCCCTGCTTTGTCGGCCTCCCGCTTGAAGTATTTCCACAGATACTCGAAGGTGGTCTCAAAGGTCTTGGCCAGGGCTGCCTGGCGCAGACTGTTGTCCGGGTCTGCATCGCATTCGGCCAGGGCTGCGTCCATCAAGGCGAAAGCTTCGAGTAGTTTGTCATCATTCATGCAGCTGTATCCCAGCCTTTCTCAGTAACGCACACCAGGCAGAAGGGGAGCCTGCGAGAAACTCGGCGTCCTCTGATATCCCTTCCAACAGAGCCTCCTCGGCGTTCGTTAGATCAACAAGCTGTACAGTGGAAAGTGAGTCCTGGTTCCAGGACCCAACTTGATCCAGAAGTCTTGAGAACAGGTCAAACTCCAATCCTTCAGAGCGGAAGACGCCGATGTCATAGTCGGAGTGTCTTTTCGCCGTACCACGGGCGCGTGATCCAAACAATACGAAGGCTGCCTGAGGACAGGCCGCGTGTAAGGAGTCGACTAGATCGGCGATCATCAGACCTGGGATCTGCCGGCGGCGAAAGGGAAGGGAGAGCACATCGGCTGGAGCCAGGTCGAGGGCGAGCAGGATCTTGGTCAACGCAGCTGGCAAAGCGGTCTTGCCAGCCAGGTAGTTGCCCACTGTGTTGCGATGGATGCCGACGGCGTCGGCGAATTCCTGAACCGTCGAGTATCCGCGTCGCTGGATCTCAGTCTGGAGTCTTGAGACGTCGAGCTGGAGCTGTGTCGAAGGGATCTCTGTCATGTGCATATTGTAAGTGTGCGTGTGCACATTTACAATGCAAATCGAGATCAGGCCAAGAGCTGTCCTCGCTCACAGGCGTCACTCCGGATAGCTCGAGCGAATTTCGGCTTTGATGAGTTCCGCCAGGGGACGCTGGCCGAAGGTCTCGAGGGGTTTGCCGTTGACGAAGAATCCTGGTGTCTTGCGCACGCCCAGTGCGGCACCATCCGCCTTGTCTTGCTCAATGATCGCCGTGATCTCCGGATCGTTCATGTCTGCCCGCAGACGTTCGAGATCCATGCCCAATTCAGGCAGCAGCGGCCAGATCTCGTGGACGAGGACCTGGTGGTTCTTCGTCCACTTGTTCTGATGGCGGTAGAGCAGATCCAAGGTCTCCCAGAACTTTCCTTGCATCTTGGCCGCTTCAAGGATTCTGACGGCACCGCCTGCACCCATATGGAAGGGGGCATAACGAATCACGAGTTTGATTTTCCCAGGAAACGCTGCCAACGCATCCTTTGTGAACTTAGAGAAGGACGCGCAGGTCTCGCAGGCGGGATCCGTGAATTTCACCAAATACACCTTGGCGTCCTCAGCCCCCATTGTGGGCGAATGAGGTCGCACGAACATTTCGGCATTCTCCTCGGCGATGAAACCGAGTTCGGATACGCGCCACGCTCGGTAGGCCGACGTGCCGGCGAAGTAACCCACAACCAACAGGACGCAGACGCCAATGAACAGATTGCGACGCTTCAACGCAGACTCCTTTTCCTGACGACGAGCAGAAGGGCGATCACTGTGGTAAATGCCAACAGAGACAGCATGGGGATCGAGAGGAATCCAAACAGAAGGATGTACTCCTCGGTACACGATACACCCTGACTACAGGGCTGCATATTGTCGGGGATGAATCCGTGGTAGAGAAGATTGTGATACGCTGCGAGCAGCCAGCCAGCGACGATCAAGGGTAGGGCGTATTTGACGACGTCGCGATCAAGAGGGAAGAGTCCGCGGCCCAGGATGATGACCAGGGGGAACAGGAAGATCCTCTGATACCAGCACAGGATGCAGGGCGCAAAGTCCATGACATTGCTGAAGAACAGACTTCCAAGGGTGGAGACTGTCACGATGAACCAGGCAGCAAAGAGCAGGGCCCAGTCCGTATCGATGTCAGCGGTGCGTTGTTCTTGATCAGTCACGAAGCGACTCGGTCGGTTCTGGTGATGCAGCATACGGGAAATCGAGAACATACCAGTCTACATCTCAAGGCCTTTTGGGGCCATGTTCAGCACATCGAAAAAGGCAGTGGCCAGTTGATCGCGCCAGGCAGACGGCCCTCCTGATCAAGGGCCTGCTGGTATTGGTCCAGAACGCCTGCAGTCAATTCAATCGCCATGGCAGGCGCCTCAACGTGCACCTCGCTGACCCCCCAGGTTGGATCGAGGACGTGTTGCGCCAGCCAACCGGCGGGGTGATGCGGACTGGCAACAGGCTTCTGTCTGTAGATGACCTGCCGTACCAATTCGGCGTCGTCACCCAGGATCATGTCCATCGGGAAGCCGGTTCCTGACTGGCTGGAGCGCTTCATCGTGTAGGCGGCCCGGGTGCCGTCTGCAGTGCGCCAGATGACGGCGTTGACACCCGGCGTTGTCCATTCCTCGCGTCGTCCGGTTCGTGGCCAACTGAAGTCAACGTTCTGCCACTCTCGTTCGTCGCATGCCAGTAGCCAGTCGATGTCCTGATCCTGAACGGGCCAGGGCTCAAGCTTCACCGTCGCGTCGGGAATCGCGTCTACTTGGTAGTTGGTTCGGCTGAAACCGAAGCGATTCTCATAGCCATGCTGAGGGTAGTAGCTCGGGTGTCCGGTGAGAAAGGCAAGTCCGATCCCTTTGGAGCTTGCAAGGTCGTGACCAAAGGCCAGCATCTTGCCGCCGATGCCCTGCTTCTGCCGTGGTGGGATGACGGCGACAGGTGCGACGGCGACGGCGGGAATTCTGGAACCAAGCAGTCGCATGGGGAGTGGCGTCATGGCCAGATGACCGACGAGTTCGTCACCATCCCACGCGCAGATCGAGAGGTCGCGGTCAAAGCCTGGCTGCCAGTCGCGCAGCATGCGCACCAGGTTGGCCTCATCGGCGCTGCCGAAGGCCCGTGTTACACAGATATCTATGTGAGCTTCATCGCCGACACTCTCGCTTCTGATCTCGACTCCCACGAATTCATCCTCCCTATTGGTGTGTCTCTGTCCTACGTGAAGTCGGATGCACAGTCATTCGGCGTACCAGAGCCAACAGAGCCAAAACGACACCAAAGGCACACACGATGGTGGCTCCTGTGGGCGTATCGAATTGGTAAGAGAGGGTGCAGCCGAGGACACTGACAACGAACCCCGTCGCCCAGGCAATGATCAGCCGCTGGGACAGATTGCCGGAGAATAGGACGGCGCAGACGGCTGGAACGATGAGGAAACTGAAGACGAGCAACACCCCCGCCATGGGCACGGAGATGGAGATGACGAGACCGAAGCTCGCATAGAACAGAAAGTCCCACCATCTCGCGCGACGCATGCTTCGTGCTGTGTCCGAAACGCCCACTCCCGACAGTCGGCAGAAGCGGTCTCGAAACACCCAGTGCGCTGCAGCGACGGCCAGATAGACGGCGCCGGCGATGGCCACGTCTGTCCAGGAAACCCAGAGAATCTGGCCGACCAGAACGGTTTTCAGATGCTCGGCGCCATGAGGCGAGCGATCCAGGGCGAGGATACTTGCTGCCGCAGCCACGACGTAGACGATGCCGATGATCGCTTCCTGGGGCAGGTCGGTACGCTGGGATCGGGTCAAAGCAAATAGAGCGGCGCCACAGAAGGTTGCTGCCAGAGAGGCACCCAGTGCGGCAGGACTACCCAGCTCATAGCCGCAGAGTATGGCGACGGCAGCGCCAAGAGCGGCAATCTGCGCCAGGGCGAGATCGACGAAGATGACACCCCGCGCAAGGATGTGGACACCGAGGTAGGCATGGATGAGGACGAGAAGCAGACAGGCAGCAATGGGCGCCGCCATCAGGGAAAGAAAGTCCATCTAACCTCCCTCAGTGGTAGGCATGGACGTCTCAAGTCGACGAAGAATGACATGGAAGAGGCTGATGTAGTCGTTGCTGCCATCAGCGGCGCCGACGGCAGCGGGCAACTCAACAACGCGAGCCATGGTCCGTTCGGCCAGTCGCTGCGCCGGTCTCGCATCTACAAAGGTTGATCGCAGGATGAGGGAGATCTCCTGCGTCTCGATGAGACGGACGAGATCACGCACGTGGCGTGGCGTCGGCGGGATGCCCGGCTTCTCTTCGATGTAGGCAACGATCTCGAGGCCCAGCCAATCGGCCAGGTATTCCCATTGTTTGTGGTGCGCAATGACTTTCATGCCACGCCAGGGCTCAGCCAGCTGCTCCCACTGACTGATCTGTGAATCCAGGCGAGCGACGAATTGCTCGCACTGCCTGTCAATCTGTGCGGCGTCATCGGGGCGCAGGTGCTGCAACCGTGTGGCGATCGTGCCGGCGATCTGTCTGCCCTGAAGCGGCGACAGCGTGTAGTGTGGATTTCCCTCTGGATGGATATCTCCGTGAGAGCGGTCGAGCTCCATCGTCGGGATCTCGAGAATGGGCAGCCCCGTTGAGGCGTTGAGGGCGCCCGATTCTCCCGCCTGCAACTGCCGATTGCGACTGCCGTCCACCAACAGAGGCAACCAGCCGATCTCAAGTTCGAGGCCGTTGTAGACGAGCAGATCGGCGCCGCGCATGCGCCGCATGAAACTGGGTCGGGCGTCGACAAAGTGCGGATCCTGAGTGCCCCGGGCGATGGCCTGCACGTCTACAAGATCACCGCCAACGGCCTCGGTCAACGCGGCAAGGTCAGTCGTAGTGCTTACCACGCGCAGTGGGTCGGCATGGCCTTGAACAGCCACGGCAACCGAGAAGATGGCGAGGATGATTGGATGGATTTTCATATGCTGCTCAATACCGGTGCGCCGGGTGCGAGCCCATGGTCACATTCAGCTGCAGGGAAACGACATTCGATGTTTCGCCAGACTCGGCGCGACGATCGAATTGCAGGCGAAGTGCCGAGAACTCACTGGGAATGAACCCCACAAGGACACTGGTGCGCCAGTCCTCTTCATCGCCCGGCAGCCCCATCCGGTCATAACGACCCTGCAACCACCAGCGTCGTGCGATCTGTGCTTCAAGGCTCGTATAGCCGCCGCCCTCCTCTTCGTCACCGCCACCGATCTGGCCATGGTCAGCGCGTAGATACTCACCACGCCAGATCACGCGGCGTCCCCAACTATCCAGGTCTCGCCACTGGATGGTTCCGTGGGCGCCCAGAAGCGAGGATGTCTTGCCCTGCGGATTCGTACCCGTCGCATAGGAACCACCCAGATCGAGGGTCCAGTTTTCGCCGACATCCCAGAAACTCCGGGCATGTCCCAGATACAGCAGGTCCTCGTCCTCCGGGCTGGCAAACAGCTCCGAACGACCATCGAGCACCTGCCCCGTCAGTTCCAGGAACCACGGCAGGGGGGTGAGCCAACTCAATGACAGCCCGTCCTCAGCCAGACCTTCGTCGCCAAGAACGTGTCCATTGACGAGTGGCGCATTGAGAAAGGGGTATTGGTGTGCGTGCAGCGTGTTGTGGTGACCCATCGCCGCCAGGAACCGGCCGGCTTTCAGCTGCAAACCTGCGGGGAGCGACTGGGTTGTCACGAAGCCCTCCTCCAGTTCGACGCCTTCACCATCCGGAAATGCCAGAAGCAGATCGGCCTTCAGGTAGGCATCGACGACGGCACTCAGCTGCAGTTCAACTTCCTGAACACGCATACCGGATTCGTCACTGGCACCATGGCCGTGGTCTGCTTCATCATCATGATCGTCATCATCGTCATGATCATCGTGTGTGTCGGCATACACAGCGTCGAACAGCGCGTTGGCACTGATTGCGGGGTTGAAAGAGCGCGAAATTCCCGTCACGCCGGCGCCCGAATCCTGGGCAAATGCAAAAGAGGCATGGCACAGCATTGCGGTTGCTGAAGCAGCAATAATCCGAGTCCATCGCATGGATGGTGTCTCCTCTCTGAAGTGTCTGAAAACGTCGAATGGCGACGGCATCAACCGGCGCAGAACGACGGCCCTGTCGAAAAGCGAACGACAGGGAACCAGGTACTGGGGATCTCAGTACGAGATGATCAGAGAGACAGAGGTGGCCCGCGTTGGGGCGGTAGGAAGAAATCATTGCCCGATATCGCCGTGCGTGCTGCTGTGCGTACCACAATCGATGTGAGTACGACAGCTATGACCGCAGGCTGGAAATTCTCCGCGTGCAGGAGAACCTGGCAGATCTTGCAATCATCGTGATCCACCGGCGACGCCAGGGCGGCATGACACAGTGCTACGGCCAGCCCGGCAAGCAGGATGGTGACGAGGATCGCCGTGGCGCTGCTGGGCGTCGACGTGTGCGTCGGCAGCAGGCGGGATCGTATGTGAGCAACGGATAACATATCAGTCACTAATTGCACCGACCTGGGAGGTTCTGTCAAGGCTACAGTGAGAAGCCGTGGCGAGCTAAGCATGAATCGTGGACGTCGATCTGGCCTTCCTCCGCGCTAGTTCGTCATGTAGCTCCGTGACGACGCAGGAATTCGACAACGTCTGGGTGTGGTGCCGTGTCGAGGGTATTCACCTGGTTCCAACTTCGGTCTCCGCCGTCTTTCCAGTACTTGTTCGGAAATTCTTCGATATAGCCCAGTGGCGTGACGCCCCGCATCTCGTGTGAGTCGATGCGGATGTCTGCCACAGCGTTCACGTCGGCGCCTGCTTCTACCAACAGCTGGAGGACATCCCAGCTGGCGTTGGCGTTGACCGTGAGTGTATTGAAGATTGGCGTGTGTGTATCGAAGCCGTCGTCCGCTGGCTCGGCCCGCTGGTTTGGGTCGGCGCCTTTCGCCAGCAGGAGACGAGCCTCATCGACCCAACCATACTCGGCGCAGTGGTGGAGCAGGCTGGTGTTCGATATCGGCGCGCCGCCATAATCGCCACGTCGCTCGATTTCGATGTCGCGACCACCGCGTAGATCGAAGGCGGCGTGCACGATGGAGGCGTAAGCGGCGATCCGGGCCTCAAGGTTGTCGCTACGCCCTGTGACCAGATCATAGACGGCGTTGTTGTCGTGATCGGCACCGGCTTCGACAAGAAGTCGACAGATCTCCTGACGTTCCTTCAGCAGCGTAGGATATGAATGCAGGGCGTTGTGCAGTGGCGTCCAACGGATCCCGGCGCGACGGTAGTCTGGATTGGCGCCTTGCTGTAGTAGCCAGCGAATCCCTTCGACATTGAGATCCTCTGTCAGCTGGTAGAGATGCTCCTGCAGGTGATGGATCTCGATGGCGCAGCGTTCGAAGAGACGGTCGGCGATGGCCAGCTGTCCTGATTGCAGACACGAGTAAAACACAGAGGGCATGTCGACCTGACTCTGCACTTGGTGAGCAAGGAGTACGTCCACCAGGTCAGTCAGTCCCAGGGAGGCGACATGGGTCAATAGATCAATCTCGCGACGTGAACCCTTCCACTTTGCTCGCCGAGATCGCCACGTTGGATCGTCAGACAAGAGGCGATGCAGAGCATCCGCGTCACGAGTCGCGACAATACTGTCGATGGTCGCGATGACGGACATAATGGAGTTCCGCAGGTCGTCTGCTGACATGTTTAATCCTCTATCATGGTTAGGGCCATCAGATGAACTCTTCGATGGATGCGTCCCAGCGCGGGAGGAATGTCGATACCAAGATGGCGGCGGGCAATTCGAGCTCCATCGCACTAGTGCAATGCATGATCTGCTGGCACTCGATCTGCCGCCAGTGGATGACGAAAGAATCGCTCTGTTCGCCACGGGTCTTTGACGGTGGGGATCGGGTTGGGTTCGTTGTTCTTGAACTGTATGCCAAGGCTCTTGAACTGCATGCTACCTGACAATTGAGAGTGAAGAGATGCTGCAGCACCCCGGTTACACACGCAATCGCATCCGGCAACTGGTCGACAGACTCCAGGGGCGGATCTACCGCGACACGGTCGAAGTCGAGGATCTGCAAATCGCCGGCCCCGTCGATCGCATTCCCTACGAAGAGGCACAGCAACTCAACTATGAACCGGTGCAACTCGGGCAGCAGTTGGGACCGGCATGGGCCACCTTCTGGGTGCGAGGCAGCGTTCGTGTGCCCGCCGACTGGGCGGGTCAACGGGTGGACCTGCTGTGGAAGAGTCACAGTGAAGCGACCTTGTGGCTCGATGGCCGTACGGTGGGTGGCCTGAATTCAGGTCGCAACGAGGTCGTACTGGTCAAGGAGGCCGCCGGGGGTGAGACTGCAACATTCCAGGTAGAGGTTGCGTGCAACGAGTTGTTCGGTCAGCAGGGACAGCACTACGACAGCATCGAACCCTATGTCCTGGATCGTGTCGGGATCGGCCGTTTCGATCCGGTCGCCTGGGAGCTGTATTACGACATGCTCGTCCTCTCTGAACTTGAACGCGAGCAGGACCTGTCCGGCGACTGGAAGGGTCGACTGCTCGCAGAGCTCAATCGAGCCGCTAATATTCTGGATGAAGAGGATGCGTCGACCTGGTCAGACGCATTGGCCATCCTCAAGGATCTCTACAAGGTCGGCAATGGTGGCTACGTCCACGCCTTGAGTGCGATCGGTCACGCCCACATCGACACGGCTTGGCTGTGGCCCATTGGTGAGACGTGGCGCAAGTGTATGCGCACCTTCAGCACGGCCCTGTTGTACATGGAGGACTATCCGGAATACAAGTTTTCCTGCCCGCAGGCCGCCCAGTACGAAGCGATGCAGGAACGCAATCCGGAGTTGTATCGGCGGATGGCAGAGAAGGTCAGGACGGGTCAGTGGGTGCCGGTGGGTGGCACCTGGATCGAGCCGGACTGTAATGTGCCGTCTGGTGAAGCCCTGAATCGACAGTTCCTCTATGGCCAGCGTTTTTTCCAGAAAGAGTTCGGCATCACCTGTCGCGAATTCTGGAATCCGGATGTCTTCGGCTACAATGGCCAGCTGCCGCAGATCATGCGTCAGGCGGGGATCACGCGCTTCCTCACGCAGAAGCTGTCATGGAATGCCTTCAACAAGCCCGATCACCAGACCTTCATGTGGCAAGGCATCGATGGAAGTGAGGTGGTCACCCACTTCCCACCGGCCAACACGTACAATGCAGTAGCAACGGTGGAACAACTGCGCCACAATGTGAACGTATACAAGGACAGTGACCGGTCCGGTCAGAGTCTGTTGCTATACGGAATCGGCGATGGTGGCGGTGGGCCGACAAGAGACATGCTGGAACGCATTCGACGGGCCGAGGATCTGCAGGGCCTGCCGCAGACCACGAATCGCAACACGGAAGAATTCTGGGACCAGCTGGAAGCGGGTTTCACGGATCGTCCGGTGCGGGTCGGGGAGCTCTACTTCGAACTGCATCGTGGAACCTACACGACACAGGCGGCGACGAAGAAGGGCAATCGCAAGGGCGAGTTCCTGCTCCATGACATTGAGTTTGCTGCCACCGTCGCCAACAGGCTTCACGGGACCGCCTACCCGAAGGATGAGCTGGACGTGTTGTGGAAATTGCTGCTCACCAACCAGTTCCACGATATCCTGCCAGGCTCTTCGATCACCCTCGTCTACGAAGACGCCGAGCGGGACTACGCACAGATCCAGCAGGAGGGTGGCGAGCTTCGGGCAGCGGCTATCGCCGCTCTTGGAGAGGGTGTAGCGAAGCCGCTGAATACGACGGGTTTCGATCGGGCTGAAGTCGTCGAAAATACCTCCGGTGAACTGGTCTACGCACAGGCGCCTGCCTATGGGGTAGGGACTATCGGTGCGCCACCTGACCAGGTGGTCGTGACCGAGTCGGGTGCAACTATCACGCTGGCGAATGACAGGGTCGCCGCCGTCCTGGCTGCTGACGGCACTCTCACGAGCCTGGTGGAAAAGGCCAGTGGTCGTCAGGTCATGGCCGAACCGGGCAATCAGTTTCTCACATATGTGGACAAACCGACTGCGTGGGATGCGTGGGATATCGATCCATGGGCTCTCGAAACCGTCAAAACCGGGGCCGGCGCTGAGTCGTGTGAGATCCTCACCCGATCACCGCTGCGCGGCGAGGTGGCCTTCACTCACAAGGTGGGCAAGAAGAGCTCGTTCAAGCAGGTCGTGCGGCTGGACGCCGGCAGTGGTCGACTCGAGTTCCACACCGAAGTCGACTGGCAGGAAGACGACACGATGCTGAAGGTCGCCTTCCCCGTTCAGGTGCGGTCTATGGAAGCGACGTACGAGATGCAGTTCGGTCACACGTCGCGGCCCACCCACTACAACACGATGCATGACCTGGCCCGTTATGAAGTGCCCGGCCACAAGTGGGTTGATTTGTCAGAGCACGGCTTCGGTGTGTCGCTGTTGAGTGAGAGCAAGTATGGCTACCACACCTTCGACAATACCATGCACATCACCCTGCTGCGGGCGCCGAAGAAGCCGGATCCGATCGCCGATCGCGGCCAGCATACCTTCTCCTATGCCATCTATCCACATCAGGGCAGCTGGCAGGAGGCAGGTGTAATCGCCGAAGGCTTCAGCTTTAACGTGCCTCTCCAGTGGACGGGTGCAGATGCGACCAGCTGGTTCCGCAGCGACGATGCAGGATTGATTCTGGATACGGTTAAACGAGCCGAGGATTCAGAGTCCCTCGTATTGCGGCTGTACGAAGCGTACGGCGGCCGCGGGACGGCGCGAGTGAAGATCGGTCTGCCCTTCGAGGCGGCCGTGTCGTGCAATACTCTCGAAGAAGAGGGCGCCCCCCTTGTCGTCCAAGGGGACGAGATCATCGTTCCATATCGACCTCACCAGGTGATCAGTATTCTGGTGAAGTAGTAGATCCCCGTCGTAAGCCTTCGACTCTAGCCATGACGCTGTCCGCTCGCCGCCATCGTGGCTCGCCAATGGTGTCAGGGTTCTCTTCATCAATAGGTCTCATGTGTCTCGACTACCGTTGATCAGTACGGCGATCGCCGTATACATTGCGGTCATCGACAGAATGCTGGACGAAGCGGAGGCAGAATAGTGGCATGAGCACCTTATCGATGATGTCAGGAATGATCGTACAGGCGTTGGGCCTGGTCGTGGCTGCTGTTCTTGTCTCCCACGGGAGTGTCTCCGCATCCCCTTCGAACACCAGCCCTGCTGAAGGAGATCAACCGATGAATGTCATGGTCGATGTCGTACCGGCGAAGCCGCATGATGGTACGACGCTCGCGTCGTCGATGAGCCCACTGCTGCAGACCGTGGGTGAGCCCGAGTGGTCGATGGTACGTCTGCAGGGAGTCATGGGACACGCCTTCCAGTTCCAAATGGTCGCGGGTGGTGGCGGTGTCATGCACGACAATCTCGATTGGAGCCATGCCAAGGATATCATCCCCGAACTCGGTCAGTTTCAGGCCTTTGACGCCTCAAACAACAACCCCGTCGATGACCTGCCGTCGCTGAAGAAAGAAGCCCGAGACGCTGTGCTGGGTTCTCTGCAACGGGGTGTTCCCGTATTGGCGTGGCAGCCCATGAGTTTGGAGCAGAAGCAAGGCAAGGATCCGGCGAACCACGCGTATTGCTGGGGGTTGATCGTGGGCTACAATGACGCGGAGGAGACCTATACGATCCGCCATCCCTTTGTGCCTGTGGACTACACTGTGCGCTATGACGAGTTGGGCCCAGCGGACCCGGGCGGGTGGTTCGGCTTGCGGATCTGGAAGCAGCCGAGGACAAAACACAGCAGACAGCTGCATGTGACGGCGTTGCAAAATGCTCTGAGTTTCGCGCGCGGAACGATGTTCACGGATGAGAATTTCGTGCGTGCCGATGGCAGGCAAGCAGCGCCCTATGGTTTTGCCGCCTATGAAACCTGGCGCGATGCCTTCGAGTCGGACCAGGTGCCCCTGGGGCCAGGCCATCATCATGCTGAGGTGCTGCTGGATCGGCGCACAGCGGCAGCCGCCTACATGCGCGAACTCGTAGGTATCTTTCCCGAGGCGTCACAGGCGTTGGAGACTGCAGCGAGCCACTACGATCGCGAAGTAGAGATAGTTGAAGGTCTGCGCGAAATCATCCTTGATGCCCGCAAGAAGGAAGCAATGTCCGATGACGAGCGCGTCGAGGTTCGCCGACTGCTCGACGAGGCGCTGGCGGCGGATCGGAGTGCGGTGGCTCAGATCGAGGCGGTGCTCAAGATCCTGGTGAACTAGCTACCAGGCGTGCAAGACGGTGTCCGACCAAAGGGACCGTTTGGCCAGATCCGGCAGAGCGGAGAAGGGAACACTTAATGGCTCAGTCAGTTGTTCTGAAGCACAAGGAGACAGGTCTCCTCCAGATCGCCTACATCGGCTGGAGCTGGACTACATTCGTGTTTGGCTTCTTTGTGCCTCTCTTCAGAGGGGACTTCAAGTGGGCGTTCCTCATGGTGGTCATCCACTTCATCGCTGGCATGATCACATCTGGATTCGGCACCATACTCACCTGGATAATCTTCCCACTCTTCTACAACAAGTGGCATTCGAAGAGTCTGCTTGAGCGAGGCTTCGCGCCGTTCGATGAAGATTCTGCGGAGATTCTGACCAGGAGAGGTTTGCCGGTCGACTACGTGAAACCGGATGCGGATGAAGCGTAGTAGTCAGCTGGGGAAACGCTAGCTCACAGAGTCACGGTTCGCTGTTCCCGTGCCGACAACGAGATCGCTTCGGCGATCTGCAGGTCCAGCAGCGCGTCGGCGGGCGGGTTGCGAGCCGCTGTGCGCAACTCGACGGCGTCCAGGAAAGCGTCGGCCTGGCGCACGAAGGCAGAAGGCTCTGCAACGAAGGATTGAGTTTCGCTCTGTGCCCCCCGGAATACGGTGAGGGTGCTGTCGTCGACCTGAATCCCGCCGGCGGAACAGATGAAGCGTGTCTCGGCGTCGGTCATCTTCTCAGGACGGATGTAAGAAGCAGTAGCTGAAAGAAAGGCGCCATTCTCGAAGCCGACGAGAGCAGCACAGGTCTCCTCCTGAACGCGCTCGGCTTCACCAAGGACACCGGCACTGGCAAGTGCTGAGACAACGGTGGGTGTTCCCAGAATCCAGCGGATGGCATTCAGATAACAGTAGCTCATGTGCGTCAAAGGCATGCCGCCACTCACGAGCTGGTCTGCGTACCAGCTACCCGCTGGCGCCCGCCACAGGGCCATCGTGACAGCCATGACGGGCTCCCCGAGTTCACGGCTTTGCACGAGGCGATGAATCTCTTCCCATGCGGCATCGTAGCGACGCTGGAAACCAGCTTCCAGGAGACAGCCGTTGTCGGCTGCCAGCTCGACGATGTGGGCACCTATCTGGCTGTTGACGGCAAGACTGCCACCGACGAATACGTCGTATCCAGAAGTCAGAGCCCAGATGGTGATCTCATCCTGTGGCATGTGCGGGACCTCGATGAGCACAGCATCCGGTTTCGTTTGGGCGATCTCGCGGTAGTTGTCGAAGGCGACGTTGCAACCCAGGTCTTCTGCGCAGTCACGGGCTGGTGCCAGGCGTCGAGATGCGACAGCACAGATCTGCGCCCGTCCCGTGTCGAACAGGGCTTGACCCCGATGGTGTGCCATGCTGCCGGCGCCAATGATGGCGATTCGATGAGTCAATCCGAGGTCAGGCTGAGTTCGAGTTGGATCTCGTCGCGGATCGGTATACCGTGCTGCCCCGTGTCGGGTAGGGAAGGCTTGAGTTGTCGTATTTCCTGCACTGAGTCTCTGAAGACATCTCGAATGCGGAAGCCGACTTTCTGGTAGAAGGCCAGGGCGTTGACGTTGTCGTTTGTCGTGATGGCGACAATGGTTTTGCAGCCTGATGAGAGGGCAAGTTCCTTCGCTGCCTCGACAAGTGCACGACCGACGCCGGTCCCGCGTCTGAGGGAGTTGATCGTCACTATTTCCAATTGCTCGTCGTCGACGAGGTAGGTGAGTAGGCCTGCTGCGGCATCGTCGAGTCTGGCGACGAAGCCTGACAGTTTGGATACATCGAGCAGCTCTGCTCGGCGCGCAATGGCCGTGGATCCCCAGCTTGATCTGAGTGTGATCTCCATCCAGTCGCGATCTCTGTCCTCAATCGGGTGGACTACCATAGGTTGCCAATCAGCTGGGGATGGGTGGATACTGACCGTGCCTAAGCCAGAAATACTGCAACGAGAGCAACTCCGCAACGAGAAATGGAACGGGGCTCTGTGCGAGACCGGGTGAGCGTGGAGAGCCGGCTGGACCAGTCGAAGGGGCTGCTGCAGCACCGCGCGCTGCTTTGAATCCTAGTCGCTGTCCGCCGCATCAGCGATTGTCTGTTTGTGATCCGTAATTGTCCTGGATGCGAGTGGCAGCTTCTTCCGGCGACACAGTCGAGTTATCGATGACCATTGATTCAACTCCAGGGATCGGCGTCCAGAAGTCCTGAGCGACTACACGCTTGAGCTTCTCCACAGTGTGGATTTTCCTGAAACGAAGGCGAGACTCACCGACAACTCTTCCCTCCAACACCTGAGGCGAAGCCGTCAACTGCACAAAGTGGACGTGGCCATCGTGACTCTCGACGCGCTCAACGATGGATCCGACAAAGTCCAGATCCACGGGGTGCAGGTAACAGAAGGTGAAAATCAGTCCCGTCAGTCCTTCCGTCGCCGCCGTCTCGATTGCGTCCAGGCGGAGTTTCTCGAGGAGAGGTTGAAAGGCAGGGTGGTCGCGAGAAAAGAGAGGTCGAACCAGATCGACGGTGAGGTGGTTGTGGAATACACCATAGCCAGATCTCGCCGAGAGCTCTTCTGCGACGGTGAGTTTGCCAACTGCTGGTGGTCCGTAGATGAATATCAGATCCATGTTCGCCATCCTCCTGTGACAACGATGAGCTTCTCACACCAGGTCGGTGCTCCTGGAATGTCGCTGGAGTTTTGCATAGAAAGCGTACTGAATCGCAAAGGCAGCGACTGCGGCGGCCAACAGATGCTGTGCTACGGGCCAATGAACCTGTTGTGTCCACTGCCAACTCCCCGCAGCAACAAGCACCGCGAGTCCGATGCTGAGCACAAAGTCCAAGGACTTCTGCAGCACCAGGCTTCCCCTTGCCTTGACCCTCGGGCGGTGGCAGATCAGATACACCTGAAAAGCGGGCAAGATCAGCATCAGAAACACCAAAGGGGTGATCGCCGCAGGTATCGACAGCCACTCAATATGTCCGCGCAGGACGACGCCGCTGATGACAACCACCGCGTAGAAGGCCAACAGGCAAAGCACCGCATACCTCAGGTTGGCGCGGAAGCAATACCAGAAGTTGACCTGCCCTTGCTGGCGCCGTGCCAAGGGGTACAGGAATCTTGGTCGCAGGTCGGCCACGCGCTCGCAGGTGCGATCCACCATCGTGGCACAATTCAGACCACACAGGACGATGAAGAAACTCAGGAAGAGCCAGAGAATGGGTCGTTTTAGGACGACTGTTCCGGCATCTACGTCGGGGAATTGTGTAAGTGTGAGCAGGCCATCAGACCAGGCCAGCAAAGTTGCAGCAAGAGTTGGTCTACCCCAGACACCGACGCTGGCGAGGAATGCACAGGTTGCCAGAGATATCCCGATTGCTTTCAGTGGCCAATTGTAGACGCCAAGACGCGAGTCGCCGCCGTCTTCGTGTTCGAGGGCGCGCACCCAACTTGCCGTGCCTTTACCCAGGTGACCTTGAGGCCACAGCGATTCTCGTGGCGCGATCAGTCCGAAGCCTCGACTCGGACGGGAATCGGGGTCGGGGGAGAAGCCGCTTGTCAGGGAGCGCCCCTGGCCACTGGTCAGCTGTCGGTGGCGGTCAGGCCTGAACGTTCCGCGCAAAATCACCGCTGAACCTGCCAGCGCCAGCCCACCGATGAGAAGTGGATGTGTGCTGCCCCAATCCGCCAGCGGATTTGTCAGTACAGTTCCAAGTGCAACGAGGCCGAATCGCGTTTCCGTCAGGCTCTCTCCTGCACCGACCTGAGCACGAATCATCAGCACATACACCAACGCCGCCAGTGCCATGGCAGACGGCAACGGAACGCCGCCGCCCAATGAGTGGTGCAACCAGGTTGCCGCTCCTGCGACGATGATGCCACACGCTGTTGTGGCTCGCGAAAATTTGATGCGGATGTTCGGAAGGGTCCACGAGAAGCGCCCATTCTGTACCTCGACGATGGTGACGCCCACAAGAAAACCGACCAGTAGTGGCAAGGAGACCAGAAAGGCATTGGCATTCTGTGGAAAGTACCATCTTACGAGTCCCAGTTCGGTGAACTTGCTCGCCGCAGTGTGCACGCCGAGCAAGACTGGCAACCAGAAGACGAGGACGAAGACAAGGGCGGAGCGGCCGTACAGAGCCGTAAAGAAGCGAAGGTTCATTGGTCTGAATCCACTAATAGTGGAAAGATTCGTTCCAGATTGAGTGAACCTGCTGCTATATCTACGCGGTGCTTCGCTTTGAATGAATCGAGTTCGCCACCCGCTCCGTCGACGAGCAAATGCGCCTGTGTGGGGGAGCCCTGCTGGTCACGTACAAAGGTCTCATCAAAGTGCTCAGGCAGGGTCCCGTCGGTGGGTGTCACGATCCACTCGGAGAAGCGCTCCTGTAGATCGTCGAGGCTGGAATCGACACCGATGCGACCGCGATCGAGGAAAACAATCCAGTCGACGATCTGTTCCACGTCGCGCAGAATGTGTGAGGAGATCACGATCGTGCAGTGATCTTCGCGCAGCAGATCGAGGAGGAATTCCAACAGCCGTTGACGGGCGATTGGATCGAGGGCACTGACGGGTTCGTCCAGGACCAATACGTCGGGATGGTGACACACGGCGAGAATCAGACCCAACTTCTGGGCGTCTCCCGTGCTCAACGTGCCGACCCGAGCCTTTGGGTCGAGTTGAAGCTGCTCGAGCAGATGACATTGCCGATCTGCATCCCACACTGGATAGAAAGAGGCGACGTATCGCAGGTGCTGCTGCACGGTCATCCACTCGAGAAATCGATTCTCCTGGTAGACGATGCCGATTCGACCCAACTCATCCGGGCCCAGATCTGCGGCACTCTGGCCGAGGGTGGTGCTGGACCCTTGAGTGGGCAGGGCCAGGCCCACGAGGTGGTGGAGGAGTGTGGTCTTGCCACTGCCATTGCGGCCAATGAGTCCTACGACATGCTGCTCAGGTATCGTGAGGGATACATCATCCAGTGCCGTGGCATCGCCAAAGCGTTTGGTTACACCCTTTAACTCGAAGACGCAGGACATGGTCACTTTCCCTTTTCTCTCAGCATGGTGCGAAGCAGGTTCAAAGCCTCTTCTTCGTCGATGTCCAACTGGCGAATCACCGTGATGGTCGAGGCCAGGCTACTGCGCAACAGCTCGGTGCGGCTCACCTTCAGTTCTCTCTGACGCAGCTGTCGGACGACGAGGGGCTTGCCGGGTCGGCGCTCGACAACGCCTTCCTTCTCAAGGAATCCGTAGGCCTTGCTGATGGTCATTGGATTCACGCCAAGCTGTGCGGACAGTGTCCGTGTCGGCGGTAGTTCGTCGCCTGGCTGCAGAACGCCACTGGCCACCTGGAACGTCACCTGGTCCATGACCTGGCGAAATACAGGAACGCCGCTGTGCGGATCGACGACGATGATCAACTTAGATTCCTCATGATGGGCTCAATTTAAGTGCATTAGTGTATATGTCAAGTAATACAGTAGGGAAATGACTTGATGGCTCTTGCAAATCAAATCGGTGTCTCGACGCTCTGCCTCAAGGGATTCAGCCCCGAGGAGAGTATCGCGCCCACTGGAACTGGGTTTCGGTGCCTTCGAATTGACACCGATCACCTACGGAGGGCCCGAGGCCTTCGATAAGGATCGCCGCGAACGGCTTCGGGACTTGCTGGCTCCGTTCCATCTGGTGACGGTCCATTCCTCGTCGATGGGCAGCATCGGTGACGCGGACCCGGCCAAGAGGGAGGCGGCGCAGGAGCGGTATCGAGCCCTTGTTCGGCTCGCGATCGACCTGGACGCCGACGTGGTCACGGCGCATCCAGGTCAGCCAGAACCGTCGATATTCGATGTCAATGTGGAGATGGGCAAAAAGATGGTGAGCCTGGCAGAGGAATCGGGACTGGCCCTGGGCTTCGAGTTGTTCGACGTGAAGGTGGCGCAGGCGATCGGTAGCGGCAGATTCGGGGCGCTGTTCGACGTCGGTCACGCGAGTCGTCGAGCACTAGAGGTCGATACGGATGACGTGTTGGCTATGATCGATGAAATGGAAAGCCAGATCGTGCAGTTCCACCTGCACGGTGTCGGCGCGCCGGACAAGATGGATCACCTGCCGCTGGCACAGAACACCTGGCTGGACTACGAGCGTATCATGAAGCGGATCGCAGAAATGTCATTCGCTGGTCCCCTGATCCTTGAGATTGGGATACGTGGAAACGACGGAGTCGAAAATCTGAAGGACTGCGTGGTTGCCCGAGATGTTCTGCTACGCGGTATGGAGAAACGATCCACCTGAGGGAAGCACTGGGGGCGGCGTTGACGCAGACTCGTCCCGCCTCCTACTTTACACAACAGACGCTCTGCAGGGGGAGCCTCCCGTCCGCGGCAAGGGCCAAGCCCACCCCTCCTCGCACCACCTACACAACCTTCTTTCTGCCCGACAATTGCGGACACCGGGTGTTTCTTGAGAGAGGGAGAATTATGTCCAAGCGTCTACCTTACGCCCCCAGCCTCGAAAATCTGCGCAACCAAGCTCGATCGCTGCTGACCGCTGTCCAGGACGGCGATCGTGGGGCGATCGACAGATTTACTGCGCATCATCCCAAGCTGTCTGGACAATCTCCGGAAGCCATCACACAGGGTCGCATCGTTCTGCGTGATGCGCAGCTGGTTCTTGCTCGTGAGTACGGTTTTGCGAGTTGGCAAAAAATGAGCGAGCACGTGCGACGTGGAGAGGGTGATGCGGCTGACGAACTGCGTGCGGCGATCGACAGCGACGATCTGGATCGCGTGTCGGCGGTGGTCGCCACTCACGCAGAACTTCTCGAAGCCCCTATGGGTTATGCCGGTGCAGGGCCGCTCTCCTGGGCGGCAGAATGCCGCGGCGAGGCCACACCGCCGACTGCTGCGCGCCTTGCGATCGTGCAGGCTCTGATCGATGCGGGTGCCGACGCCAACGAACACACGGGCACACCGTTGTTTCGCGCCTCACTCAACGACGACCGCATCCCGATGATGGAACTGCTCGTCCGCAATGGCGCCGATGTGAACAGCGTGTGGAAGGACTATGGTCCGCTGCTGCTGGGTCCATGCGAGACGTTGGCGCCGCAATCCTTGGCGTGGTTAATCGATCACGGGGCTGATCCAAACCGCACGGTGGCAGGCAAGTATTTCAATACGGCACTCGACATGGTCATCGGAACCTACGCGCGGTCCCCCAGCTTGCACGCATGTGTGGAAGCGCTTGTGGTGGGAGGCGTCGAATTCGAAGACGGTGCCGCCATGGATATCCACCGCGGTCGTCTGGATCTGCTGGAAGAACGCCTGAAGGAGTCGCCCGATCTGCTGAATGCCCGCCTGGATTTCAGACGGGGCAAGGAGTACGGCGGTCTCTACGGTGGTGCACCTCTGCACCGCTTCACACTTCTGCATCTGTGCGCCGAATTCGGCGAATTGGAGGCGGCCAGGCTCCTCATCAGACTTGGTGCGGATGTCAACGCGCAGTCGGAAGCGGGGCCCAATGAGGGACAGAATTGTGGCTCAGGTGATCAAACGCCCATCTATCACGCGGTGACGGCGAACTCCAACTGTTCCTTCGCCGTCGTCCAACTCCTGATCGAGCACGGTGCCGATCTCTCGGTGCGCGCCACTGTGCACGTGCCTGGTGCTGACATCAGACTTCACGACGTGACACCTCTTGGCTATGCACTGAACTATCCGAATGATTACCAACCTGGGCCCGGTAGCGATCCGAAAGCTGCGCTCAATGCAGAGCCTCACGGCAACGTCGTCGAGGTGCTCCGCCAGCGCGACGCTCCTGAGTGAACCGATGAGTGACAGCAGCGCGATGCGCGTGTCACGTGTTAGATAAGGGCAGGTCTTTAGAGAGGGCCAACCGGCGGAGAGTCCGTGGCGTCGCACGAATGGCCAGCACGCCACGCTGCCGGTACCGAGAATACGGACCTGGTTGGCAACCAGGGGGGATCCCCGAGTCCGTTGTGAGCGCCTGGGTGAAACCGGTTATACGGCCAGGAGGAAGCTCGAACGGATGGGCGCTCGGCGTCCTAAGACTCCAAGAAGAGGCGGGGGCTCAGGCTCTCGCCTCTTTGCGTTGTCCAGCGACGCTACGGCTGGCTCGCAGCTTTTTTCAGTTGCGTATCAAGCCACGCCACGATGCGATCTGGCAATTGGGGATCCTCGGCGAAGATGTAAACGCCGTGTCCTGTCCCTTGGACAATGTCCAATTCCTTCGGCGCCGTCGTCAGGCCGTAGAGTTCCTCGACCCAGGCCTTGCGCTTGCCGCCCTGGTCAAGGCTCGACGAGATGTAGTAGACAGAGCTCAGACTGAGCGAGTCACGACCTGCCAGATTCCGTACCGCAGATGTCTTTGGCGAGATGGAGACTGCCGCCTGAACGTCAAACTGAGCACTGGCGACAACAGCCAGGTTACCGCCAATCGACGCGCCGACGACGGCGATCCGCTGTGCATCGACGGTGTCCATGTTCCTCAGGGTCGACAGGGCGGCGCGCAGGTCATGGGGCGCCATCTCCGGATCATCGTATATCGCCCTGTGCGTGTAGTCTTCGGGCAAGTGCGTCGAGCCACCCGAACCACGGATGTCGTAGGCGAGGGCCGCGTAGCCGCGTTGGTTCAGCAGGGGGATAAACGCATTCCACTCGCTGCGATCACCTCCACCTGAGTGGATCAGAACGACGCCCGGCACGAGGGAATCACCCTGGCCCGATGGAAGCGCCAGAGTGGCTCTGATCTGATACCCGTCCTGCGTCTTGAAGGTCAGTGAGTCTGTGAGGGTCTGAGCCTGCGTGTCCTGCGATAGCGCGAGGCCTGATGCAACCACGACGATCCACCACATTCGGTTACTTCCCCTTGCTTGGGCCTGAGTGTTCGGCCGATTCAATCTACGCCGTCCCATATCGTGACTCTACCGATCGAACTGGGCCACAACAGGGAAGTGATCGGAGAGGCCCTCCGTCGCGCCTGAATTCACGATGGTCGCCGACGTGCAGCGCGTTGCCAGACGAGGGCTGGCGAGGATGTAATCGATCCGTTCGCGGTATTCTACCACTGATTCCGGAGTCTGTTCGTAGTGGCCGACCAGCGCCGGGGCGGGATAACTGAAGCGCTGTGAGACGTCCATGTGACGGAGGCTGACATCGATGGCAGGCAGGCTCAGAAATCTTGAGATCACGCTGATGTCAAACTCACCGAGCAGGAGATTCTGGTGCTTGTCATTGGTCGCATCTGACTGCCGATAGCGTTCGAGCAGAGCCTGACGCTGGCGGTCAAGGTCGGCGTCGGCGGGTGAATGGGCGTTGAAGTCACCGAGGATGAGGAACTCTGCCGAACCAGTGGCTGCGACGCGCTCGGTGATGATTCGTGCTTCCCGCAAGCGTGTCTGGGCATCCGCCGGAGACAGGTGGACGACGAAGAAATCAATACCAGAGGTCTTGGCATGAAGCATGCCATGCCACAGTCCCTCGAGAAGGCGTTCCTTGATGTTGATCGGCTCTTTCGAGGTGAGGCCGACGGGATATCCCTCGGTCTTCAGAAGTGCCACATGAGGATGGCCCCACTGTGCAGCGTCGGCTTGCAGTTTCTCCAGGTCATAGCCGCACAGTTCCTGCAGCGCCGCCACGTCGGCATCCTGCGACCTCATCCAATCGATGAAAGCCTTGTGCCGTTCTTCGTGTTTTCCCCACTCGAAGCCATTCCAGATGTTGTAGCTGATGATCTTGATGTCGTTCTCCTCTTCGGCCGCCACATGGATGGATGTGCCTGCCACGAAGGCGGCGACGAGAATCCAGCGAATCGTATTACTATTCTTCAATGGCGTCTGGTTCATCCGTCTAGATTCTGAGACCGATGTTGATACTGTGGCGTCGCTCTGTAGTTGGTCACATCACAGAGTACCGAGCGGCGGAGACTCCAAGCAAGAAATAATCTGAACGCCGTGTCCGTCTGACCAAACCGGTCTACCGTGGGCGATCTTGCGTTCAGGCATTGGTTAGCCGTGGCGAATCACGAAGACGGGTCGATCAAAGACCTCGAAACCCAGTCTTTGGGCGACCCGGAGCGATCCTTCGTTGTCCCACCCAGTATACCAAACCGGCGTGACACGTCGACGGTGCAGTTGTTGGACGACGAGAGATGCCGCAGCGGTTGCGAGCCCCTGGCCCCGATGGGTCTCGTCAGTGTAGATGGTGATCGCACCGTGCATCTGCGTGAGGGAGTCGACGTACGCGATCGCCACGACACGACCGTCCTGAACTGCACCTGCAACAATGCCTGCGTGCAGACTCTCCTCCAAAGAGGAGAAGCCATCAGGTTGGAGGTCCTCCGGGGAGGAGGCGATCAACGCCGAGTCATCTGGGGCGAGGATCCGAACTCGTGCGTCGTCTTGGCCCTCGGCAGCGCGACGCTGAGCCAGGTGGACTGATTCATAGAGACGAGTCGTCAGAGAAAGTTGGGTCTGAACCAGTCTCTCCACATCTGCGACGATGGTTGCGTCCACGAGAACGCGGTCCCAACCGTCAACTTGAGCTAGCAGTTCGGTCAGGATGTCGGCATGTTGAGTGAATCCGTGTGGCTCGGCAGGCCCGTCGTCAGACTCGACCAACGCTGCTTGGAATTCGTCTGGTGCACCGATGACAAAGGCTCTCCCCAGTCCGCGCGTGAGGGCGTGTATCTCGATCGTATGCCCGGGGGCGTCGCCCAGTCGAGCAGCCAGGGCAAGGCTGGCATCAGCGTCCAAGGCGAGAAGAGTTGAGGAAGTCAGCACAACTATCGGAAAGCAACGGGATGCACTCGATAGCCACGAAACTCCCGGCATCCGAGTGACCGATAGAAACCGTCGGCTGAGTCGGTCAGCAGGTCGATTCGCGTTCGTGGGTACATCAGTCCGCAGACGGCAATCAGTAATTTTCCGACGCCAGCGCCACGATGGTTCCTGGCGACAATGAGCTCGCCCACATACGTCGAAATCTCGCCATCGGTCATCGCTCGCAGGAAGCCGATCACTTCTTTGCTCCTGTCCTCTGCGACCAATACGGGCCATGAGTCGAGCCAACCCGAAAGTGTCTGATCAGGGCGTTCGCTGGGCGTCGTCCAGCCTTCAGCAGCCGTCATGGACTGAAGGATCGGGAAGTCCTCACGAGCAAAGGAGCGGACCGTGATCCCCTTCGGGGTCTTGGCTGCTGCGAGAGCCTCGGAAAGCTGTTGGTAGCGTTCTGCGTGTGTGTGCATTTCGAGTCTTACCTAGTCGACAACGTTTCGGACTGTGGTGGTCTTGTGCCAGTAGAGTCACCGCAAACATTGACCGTCAACGTGAACATCAGCAAGCTCTGCACGATTCCCATCTCAATGGAGCAGATGTCGTGGAAGCAGATGAGCTAGTTCACCTGGCCAAGCGCAATCCTAACAATTGCAGGATTCTCGAGAGACTGCCGGACCTGGCGATTGATGATGCCTGGCTCGTTTCGGGCGCAGTGTTCCAGACCGTGTGGAACTGTCTCACAGAGCGTTCGCCAGAGTACGGCATCAAGGACTACGACATCTTCTACCACGACAGTTCAGATCTTTCCTGGGAAGCCGAAGACCGGGTCATCAAGAGGGTGACGGAGGCACTATCTGATCTGTGCGTGAATGTCGAGGTGCGCAATCAGGCAAGAGTGCATCTGTGGTATGAAGAGCGCTTCGGGACTCCTTATCCGCCACTCAACAGCGCGCGCGAGGGTATGGATCGGTTTCTTGCACCCGTTTGTATGGTTGGCCTGCGGCCCGATCGCTCCGGACACCTGGAGGTGTATGCTCCGCAAGGCTTGGATGACTTGGCAAGTCTCACGATCCGCCCCAATGGGACGGAGAACTTCAGTGCCGAGCGCTACGAGGAGAAGGCTAAGCGATGGCAGGCAACCTGGCCTGAGCTGACGGTCCTTCCTGCAAGGTAGTACCTACGCCGACACGCTCGTTCACTTCTGCAGGTAGGATCTTCTCCGGCTGAAGGTGACCAAGCTCAACAGGGCGACGACGATGGAGGCGAGCAGGAGGCAGGTCGGTCCATAGGACATTCTCGCCAGGTCGTAGGGGGCGGTGAAGATACGGGCGAGGGTTGGATGCGGTTGACCGCGGGTGACGTGCACGTAGGCGCCTAAAACCATGATGGCGGTGAACGTGGCGCCCACTGCAAATCTGCCATGCAGTCGGGCCTGCGGAACGGCACAATACAGATCCAGAATGACACATTCGATGCAACGCAGAAACAGGGCCAGTGCGACGGTGAGCTGAAGTAGCACTATCGCTTGTGTATCCTCGGACAGCAGGATGCTGACCGAGGCGTAGACGACGACGGCTGCAATAGAGGGTGCCGTTCCCACCACGAGCCGCACGAAGGCCAGCTTTCTGGTGGTCAAAGGCAGCAACACAAGTTGTCGGTCGCGCCGCTCACTCTCTCGTGCCTGCAGCATGTGCCCCGTCAACATGAAGGCAGCGGCGACGGGCATGAAGTGTCGATACCCCGCCGTGAGGTTCGTGCCCTGTGTCATGTAGATCATGACTACCGCCATGATCGGCATGGCCACAAAGACGACGCTGAGCAGCACACGCCGATGGTATTCGAGTTCTGCTCTAATCAGTGGCCACATGAGAATCTCCCCTTAGAATGCGCACAGCGATCTCGTCGATGCTCACCATCATTGGGCGGATGTGTTCGGCGCCCAGTTCACTCAGGTGCGCAATGGTTGTGTCGCCATCACTACTGATCACACGGTGGTCACGCCCCGTGTGCTCGTGCTCTACGACGCTTTTCAATTCGGGTAGATCGGTGGTCCGCTGAAAAGTGATCGAGCGCCAGTCCTCCAACAGATCGGCAACGGTCTGCCGCAACACAATCTGACCATCGACGAGGAAGGCCAATTCGTCCGCCAGTCGACCGATATCAGAGAGGATGTGGGTTGAGTAAAAGAGGGCGCATTCACCGGTCTCCAGCAGGTCGAAGAGCACACCGAGAAAGTCGTCGCGCACGACCGGGTCGAGACCGGCAGTGGGTTCGTCGAGTAGCAACAGGCGCGGGTTTGCGGCCAGGGCGGCAACGAGGCCAAGCTTCACGCGGTTGCCCCGCGACAGATCGCGGACGGGGGTTTGGAGTGGCAAGTCCAGACGCCGAGACAGATTCGCTGCTTTGTCCGCGGACCATGCTGGGTAGAACTCCGACAGAAAGGCGAGATTGCGCCCTCCCGACCAGCGCTCGTAGAAGCTCTGTCGGTTGGATACGTAGGCGACATCCGTCTTCCATCCGGACTCTGAGATGTCGACGATGTGGCCGTAGACCTCTGTCTGGCCCGTGTCAGGTCGCAGGAGCCCGGCGAGGCAGTGCATTGTCGTTGTCTTGCCAGAGCCATTGGGGCCGAGATACCCCAGGACGGTGCCTGGTTGCAGGGCGAGGTCGAGGGGGCCGAGGCGGAAGCCAGGGTAGCTCTTGCTCAGGCCGGTACAGCGGAACGCGGGGTGCATGAGTCTATCTCCGATCGAGCGCGGTTTCCAGGAGTCGGCGGATGTCATCCGGTGTCAGACCCTCTGCGAGGGCGTCCTCCACCAGTTTGTCGAGGTGATCGTCGAGACGTTGGCGAGCGATGGCTGTCTTCTTCTTCGCCGAGACAGGGGTGACGAAATACCCCTTGCCGCGACGCGAGCCGATGAGTCCCTCCTGGCTCAGACGATCGTAGGCTCGATCCACAGTGATGACGCTGACACGGAGCTGTTTCGCCAGACCGCGGATCGAAGGAAGTGCGTCGCCGGCGGCAAGTTCGCCCGTGAGAATGCGGGATCGTAGCTGCCGCACAATCTGCTGCTGGAGGGTCTCGGAAGACTGGTCGCTGAGGTTAAGAAGCACGGGTCAGGTCCTGTAGGTCCTTCTGATGTCGGCTCTTCGTCGACTGTCTTACTGTATATAAACAATATGTACAGATAGATGACCGACGTCAACGACTTCTCGTTTCCTTCTCAAAGGTTCTGTCTCGTCACCTGCTATCTCGCTCTTTGCTGTGATAGGAGGGTGGCGCGGTGTGAAAGAAAGGTGACATGGAACGGCCTCGGCAGAAGCATCCTTCGGGGCTGACGCCTGGTACGTCTTTCGCATTGTGGGTCGGTCTCAGGCTGGCTACATTTTGCGAGAGGAGCACGTAGTGGAGGACAAAGGGACCGAATCTTCACCCGAACCCGTGGCTGACGAAATGCACTGGGGCGTCGTTCTGCGATCTGACATCCAGGATCTGCGACAGGAAACACGAGCCGATATCCAGAATCTGCGCCACGACGCCCGCGATCTCAGGCACGAGATGAGAGAAGGCTTCGGCGGCGTTCGAGCGGAATTTGGTGGCGTCCGAGCGGAATTTGGTGGCGTCCGAGAAGAGTTCGTCGCAGTCCGTGGTGAGATTGATGGCGTACGAAGTGAAATGAGGGACAGCTTCGGTGGTGTTCGAGCTGAATTTGGCGGCGTCCGAGAGGAATTCGTAGCAGTTCGTGGTGAGATGAGCGAAGGCTATGGCAGTGTCCGAGAAGAGTTTGTCGCAGTCCGCAGTGAGATCGACGGCGTGCGTCGGAGTGCAGAGGGGTTTCGGGTGGAGGTCAACGAGCGCTTCGACCGTGTCGGCAAGCAGTTTGATCGTGTCCACGATCGGATCGACACTCGCTTCTACTGGACGATTGGTCTCATCGTCACGCTCTTTGGCGTCCAGAATGGGATCATGCTGGCGCTCTTCAAGCTCTGAGCAACACTTATAGGCCAGAACAAAAGGGGACCCGAGTTCGACAACTCAGGTCCCCTTCTTTGTGGTTAGCCCAGGCGCTGGGTTCTACGATGCCGCGCGCTTGCGAGGATTATCCTGCCTCATACCGCGCACAAGGCTGAAGGAGAGCACAAGAAGCACCAGGGCGAAGGGTAGCCCTGTGGTCACCACGGCCGTCTGCAGCGCCAGCAAGCCGCCACCCATCAGCAGTACCGCGGCGATAACACCTTCCATCGTCGCCCAGAAGACGCGCTGGACTTTGGGTGGGTCCGGGTGGCCGCCAGAGGTGATGATGTCCACTACCAGGGACGCAGAATCCGACGACGTGACGAAGAAGGTGATGACGATACACACGGCCAACGCGACGGTGACCGATGCCATCGGGAAGGATTCCAGTAACTGGAAGGTGGCCACGGCGACGTCTGCCTTTACGGCTTCGACGATACCACCGCCACCGAAGAGTTCGACGTGCAGGGCGGCGTTGCCGAATACCGTCAACCACACGAAGGTCGCCAGTGTCGGCACGATCAGGATGGCGCCGATGAACTCGCGCACAGTGCGCCCCCGCGACACGCGAGCGACGAAGATGCCGACGAAAGGCGACCAGGCTATCCACCAGGCCCAGTAGAAGAGGGTCCAGCCGTGTTGCCACCCCGACTGGGTGTAGGCTTCGGTGCGGAACATGAGACGTGGCAATTGTTGGATGTAGATGCCGAGATTCTGCACCAGGGCATCGAGCAGATAACGTGTTGGCCCGGCGATGAGTACGAAGAATAGCAGCAGCCCGGCGATGATGACGTTGATCTGGCTAAGCCGTCGAATGCCCTTGTCGACGCCGAGGACGACGGAAATCGTCGCCATGCCGGTGATGATGGCGATCAGGATGACTTGCACCGTCGTCGACTGTGGGATGGCGTCAAAGAGGTGGGCAAAGCCGGCATTGACCTGCTGTGCGCCCAACCCCAGGGACGTGGCCAAGCCGAAAAGCGTGGCCACTGCGGCCATCACATCGATCACATCTCCGGCTTTCCCGTGGATGCGCTCGCCGAGAAGTGGGTAGAAGGTGGAACGCACCGTCAGCGGCAGCCCGCGGTTGTAAGCAAAGTAGGCCAGAGCCAGCCCCATTAGAGCGTAGAGCCCCCAGGCGTGCAGCCCCCAATGGAAGAAGGTGATGCCCATGGCGAGCTTTGCCGCCTCGGCCGTTAGGGGCTCGCCCCACGGTGGACTTGCAAAGTGGTACATCGGCTCCGCGACACTCCAGAACATGAGGCCGATGCCCATGCCGGCGCTGAAGAGCATCGACAACCAACCCCACGTGGTGAAGTCGGGGCGGGCGTCGTCGCCGCCCAGGCGCACGTTGGCGTGCCGGCTGAACAGCAGAAGCAGGACAACACCGAGATAGATGTTGATGGAGAGGACGAAAAACCATCCCGTGCTTGCCGTGATGAACTGCAGGACGGTGTCGAACATCGCCGTCGTGCGGTCCAGGTTCAGCAGGGTGAAGGCGACAAAGAACACAACCAGACCCGCCGACGCCCAGAAGACGAATTTGTTGATCTGCAGGCCGCTGCCGCCGTTGTCGTTGGAGAGGTCGCTCATGAGGCCTCCGTTTTGCGGAAGTTGAAGATGCCCCAGACGAGGTAGCCCTGCTCGCCACCCTCGACCCAGCGTGCCAGTCCTGTCTTCATGTCTCGGAGGTAAGCGTCGCTGATCTTGCCATGCAGTGCCGCTTCGCGTTGCTCTGTCTCGGCCAGGACACGTCCATAATGGGTCACGAGCTGTGGCGTCAGGTCAGTGAATGACATCGCCTCTTCCAGGCCCTGGGCCGTCGCCGCTGCGCGATAGGAGCTCGGCGAACCGAGGCTGCTCAGGTGGATGCGTGCCAGGATCGGATCCAGGACGCCGTCTGGGCAGTTGTCGGCCTGCATGATATCGGTGAAGGCGAAGACGCCGCCGGGCTTGAGCACGCGCGCCGCTTCGGCGACGACGCGGGCGCGCTCACCCGAATGCAGGAAAGCGTCCTGCGAGCATACGGCGTCGAAGGTTTCGTCGGCTGCGTCTACCGCCTCAAAGCTACCATCGACAATGTCGATACGGTCTGCCAGGCCCTGCTCCTGGTTGAGGCGCCGAGCCCGCTCGTTCTCCACGTCGCTGAGGTTCAGGCCGACGACATCGCAGCCGTAGGTTCGTGTCAGGTAGCGTGCCGAGCCACCGTATCCTGAACCCATGTCGAGGACGCGGCTGGAGGCGTCGAGGGGTTCCAGACGACGGGCCAGGTTCTCGACGGAGCGCCGGCTCGCGGCGGCGATGGTGTCCTGCTCGCCTTCGTAGAGGCCGATGTGGATATCTTCGCCACCCCAGATCATCGAGTAGAATGCCTCGGCGTCGTCGCTGTTGTAATAGTTCCGCGCCGTGCTCACCACCTCGGAGTAGGTCTCAGTCACTGGCACTTTCCTCCAACTCGTAGTGCTTCTCGCAGATGTGAACCAGAAAATCAGGGTCGCTGTCTTCGAAGTCGATCTCGAAGTCGCCGAAGGTGTGGACCTTCTGGAACCCCACCTCGCGCATCAACCGGCGCGTGTATTCGCGTCGCAAGGGGAACATGTTGAGGTGATACTTGGAGCCATCCTCGAAGGCGTATTCGAAGCGTGCCAGACCATCATCGACGTGTTCGGGCTGCACCTTAACTGACTCGCCACAATAGTAGTAGGCGTGGTCGGTGGAATATCCATCGTCGAGGATGGAGTCGTAGTTGCGCTGATCGAGAACCAGCAGGCCGTCGTGGGCACACACGGCGTAGAACTCCGCCAGGGCCTTGCGCCGATCCCTCTCCTTGAACAGATGCGTGAAGGAGTTGCCGAGACATATGACGGCGTCGAAGACCTGGTGGATATCGCGATTCAGGAAGCGCCAGTCCGCCTGCACCGTACGCAGGATGTGACCGCGACGGCTGGCGTTCTCGAACGCCTTGGCCAGCATGTGCGGGCTGCCGTCGGCACTGACCACGTCGAAGCCGGCTTCGAGGAGCCGGACGGAGTGAAAGCCAGTGCCCGTGGCGACGTCGAGGACGCGCTTGACGCCGCGTTCGCGCAGCTGCTCGATGAAGAAATCGCCTTCGCTCTCGGCGCGGGCATCCCAGTCTATGAGTTCGTCCCACTTGTTAACGAAACCCATGACATACTGCGCTTTGTAGTGATCAGTCTCGCGGGTGTCTTCCGACGGCTTCTCGTCGTCGGTGACGCCCCGATACTGGCGGCGGCGTGCCGCCTCGGTCTGGACGTTTCCAGATGAGTCGTTGCCCGTACCCATTTCAATATCTTCCCCGTTGCTCGTGAATCAAGAGTGAGTGATGTTGTGCCGATGTGGCCGAGTTTTCCGGCGTACAGCCGGAGGGCCGTAGGGCACAGACCTCAAAAAACTGCGCGAACCGGTTTGGGGCTCTGCGGCAGTCAACACCATCTGAATCACGGCGCGTCGCGACCGTCGGTCGCTATCAGGGCGCTGGGCCTGTATTTCCTGCAACAGCCTTCGTGCACGCATAGAACAGATTCGACAAAACCCGAATCAGTTCGTGCACTGCCAGTGAAGGTAGGAAAACAGCACTGGGTATGCGAACCTGTTACGTATGCGGGCAGAGGACGGGGCACTCCCTGGCGCGACTATCTGCGCCAGGACGAATCCTTAGTCGCGTTCCTCGGGGAACCAGGCTTGCACGCCGGCAGTCACAGCGGATCCAGGAGTGGAGATCTTCATTCTGCCGAGTTAATCCGTGTCAGGGATCCGCGGTGATCATCTGTTGCCTGCCCCATCGTCATCATTCTCCTGGCGTCAGACTAGGGGCCGGATTTGCACAATGTCAATCTGGTCTGTCTGATCTCTGCTGACGTTTTGGCTTGTAAATCGACACTTATGAGGGTTCGTTAGCAGAAGCTTCGTCACTTTCCCTGGAGGCACATGAGATACATTGTCCGACTCAGCCTGCTGCTGCTGTTATCTCACAGTCACGTCTGGTCATCTGAGCTGAGCGACGTTGTCACTACACTCAGAGAATCTATCGTGGAGCTTCGAGTTGTACACATAGATACTGCAGGGCGTGGTACCGAGGGTTTCGTCAGTGGCGTCATGGTCGATTCAACGGGTCTGATCCTGACGACAGCCATCGAACCGGACTCGCGCGTGGAAATTCGACACTCGCGTGTGGAAATCTTACCGGGCGGTGGATTCGGGGTCGCTGTTGAGTTGCTCGGCACCAGCGATGTCTTCAAGATCTCCGTTCTACGAACCGCCGCTGCTGCCGGCAGGGGCCACGTAGAGATTGCGTCAGCGCCAGCTATCGGGTCTGAGGTCCTGGCGGTAGGGCATATTCGCCGCAGTCCGTCTGA
>Ga0233428_1000860_pt1 | contig 37118 bp, 32 predicted proteins | sample SI_118_April2016_4_FD_179890 | JGI IMG/M metagenome (GOLD analysis project Ga0233428, IMG submission 179890) | Seawater microbial communities from Saanich Inlet, British Columbia, Canada - SI_118_April2016_120_MG | ecosystem: Environmental > Aquatic > Marine > Inlet | place: Canada: British... | reverse complement strand
GCCGCCAGCCGGCGGCAATGCTGTCACTTGTTTGAACTCCATCGATTTTCCTTTGCTTGGTTTGGAATATTATGGAGGATACGGGTTAATTGCGGGGGTTGGTAGGTGGGATTTTCAGGGGCTTACGATACTTCATCTAATAAACGCTCAGGTGATTCCGCACCCTTTAAGACAATACTCGATGCATATTTTTGCAATTCATTATGCTCTTCTTCTGACAATTCACGGCCTGTATAGACAACTACAGGAGGCAGCTCCGCCTCCTCTGCTTTTAGCTGTTTCAATACATCAAACCCTGAGAAATCGGGTAAATCTAAATCTAGTATGACACAATCATAAGGTTGACTCATTATTTTGTCTTTAGCATCCTGACCGGTTAATGCTTGATCCAAACAAACCGAATCGCTGTCGATTAAAGTAGCAATGGCTAGCTGCCCCTTCGGATCATCTTCAACCACTAGCACATTTTTAACGGTATCCTCTGTCACTGAGGTTATTTTTTTGAAAACAGAAGCGAGTGCTTCAGGCGTCGCTGGTTTTAACAAATAACCTATTGCGCCTTTTTGCCTGAGCTCGGGTGTTTCTTCGCGGCCTGATATGATGTGAATAGGTATATGACGCGTTGATAATTCAAATTTCAATTGATCCAACACTTGAACGCCATCAACATCCGGCAATCCAAGATCAAGGATAATAGCTTTTGGGATATATTTTTTTGCCAAAGCTATGCCACTGCAACCATCTCCTGCAGCCAAACATAAATAACCCTTTTCTCTAGCCGAATCCATCAATGCCTTTGAAGAGATGGGGTCATCCTCGATGATTAATATTGACTTATCTTTTCGCTTAATTTTTTCGCGATCATCGGGCAAAAAGCTCCTCGGCTCAACATTGGTTGTCATCGATTTCAAAAGAGGCTTTTTATTGTTTTTTCGTCTATCACCTCCTGAATCAGTGCCACTCTTTTGTGTTGATGATGTGACAAGCTTCTCGTCAACGATACCGCTTGATTTAATGGGCAAAACAAGCATAAATATACTGCCTTTGCCTTTTTCACTCTCAAAAGTAATCTCTCCACCTAATAAATTTGCCATTGCTCTGGAAATTGCAAGCCCCAAGCCTGTGCCACTGTAATGACGATTCGTTGACCCATCGCCCTGTTGAAAAGCTTCGAAAATTTCATTTTGCTTGTCTTTAGGAACGCCAATACCTGTATCAATGATCGAAAAGACTATCGCACCGTTAGCTATCAAATCTTCATCATGAAGCTTTAGATCCTTATCTGGCAATGACACTTTAATAGTTACCTGTCCTTTTTCTGTAAACTTTACAGCGTTAAAGAATAAGTTTTTAATGATCTGCGATAATCGCTGTCCATCCGTCTCGATGGATTCAGCAACATCGCTGGCAATATCAACAACAAATGCCAGACCCTTATGCTTCACTATAGGGTCAAACTGAGCTTTCAAAGAATTTAGCCACGCTTTAATATCAACTGAAGCCTTATGTATCTGTAACTTACCAGCCTCCACCTTTGAAAGATCTAAAATATCGTTAATCAGCGAAAGCAAATCTTCTCCGCCTTCATTAATCACTTTGGCCGCCTCAACTTGTTGATCCGTTAAATTACCTTCTTTGTTGGATCCAAGTTCTTTCGACAAGATAAGCAAGCTATTTAATGGGGTTCTAAATTCATGCGACATGTTTGCTAAAAACTCTGACTTATACTTACTGGCTAATGCTAAATCTTGAGCACGCTTCTCAACTTCTGCGCGCGCCTCTTCTACTTGCAAATTCTTTTTTTCAATATCATCGTTTTGAGACATTAAACGGTCTGATTTTTCCTCTAGCTCCTCATTGGACGACTTTAACTCATCACTCTGTGCCTTTAATTCTTCTTCATTATTTTTTAATACTTGCGTTTGTTGCTCAAGCTCTTCCTGCTTTGTTTGAAGCTCTTCCCGCATTTCTTCTGATTTTTCTAATAAACTTTTTGTTCGTTGTTGTGAAATAATGTTATTAATGATGACACCAATATTTGTAGAAAAAACATCAAGCAACGTCTGATGTTTTTCTGTGATTTTTCCTGCCGAAGCAATTTCAATGGCCGCAATCGTCTCTCCCTCAAAAACAACAGGTACCACAATAATATTACGTGGCGCACCTTTACCCGATCCCGAATTAATCTCAATGTAATGCTTAGGCGCCTCTGTTAATAAAATTGTTTTTTTCTCTAGTGCGCTCTGTCCAACCAAACCTTCTCCCAAGGCAAAAGTATTAGAAATGTCTTTGCGTTTTTTATAGGCATAAGAGCTTAGCAAGGAATAACAAACGCCTTTCTTCTTTTTACTCTCATTGCTCTCTTCCTTCATATAAAACAAACCTAAATGCGCATCCAACAGTGGAACAAGATTATTTACCACAATTTCTGCCAACTTTGGCAGCGTTTTTAAACCTTGCAAACTAGCTAGAAGGTCAGCCTGATGCCCTTTAATCCAATCTTGCTCTTCTAGTTTAAGCTTTTCTATTGCAAGATCTGTTTTGTTTCTCTTAAGCGCATTCGTCATTTTCTGCAGTGCCAAGCCCAAATAATCCTCATTATTTTGCAATTCTATTTCAACATCAAAATTACCCGAGGCTACCGAATTTGCAACATCACCTGTTTTTTTTAATTGTCTATCAATCAATCTAGTAAGAACAAAAGAAGACAACAGCGAGAGAAAAATAACAAGCAAAGTGCCTAAAATTATTGTCCAATTTGTTACAATGACAAGCAAACTACTTTCCGCTTTCCTTTGCTTCATTAAGTTACGCTCAACGTGTGAAAACGCGTTTAACTTTCCTCTAAGCTTATCAATAATATTTTTCCCAGTTTCTGCTTCAACAAGCTCTTGAACATCGCGCAACGTTGTTTTTGTTTTATTCATTTCAATGCGAGCCGCAATCTCAGGCCTAGCAGCTTTCATCAACCACCCTGCTGCCAACCCATTAATATCAGCGATCCTTCGTCGCACCTTATGGATGTTATAAGCATTATTAACCATTTTACTTAGCATTATCATTTTCTGCTTTATCGATGCACTCCCTGCCTTATAAGGCTCTAAAAAAGCACGGTTTCCAGCCAGCAAATAACCTCTAAGACCGGTTTCTCGGTCAATGATTCCTTTGGAAAGTCCTAAAACAACATTAGCCCCATGCTGATTGTGTGCACGTTTAAAATCTTTGTCCATTCTAGCCAATATTTTTCGCATGCTATCTAGCGTTTTTTTACCTTCAGCTTTTGACACCATGGCTTGTATTTTTTTATGTGAAAACTTACCTTTATTTACTTCACTTCGAAGCTTCATGGCTGATTGAGCAATTTCTTGATCCCATTTAAGGGCCAGCTCTTTTAATTGTTCTATATCGATAAGCATGCGCTGCCTATCATAAGCGCGGTCAACCAAATCATTTAAAGCCTCAATGTTTTTCTTCAAAGATTTTTGTCCATCTTGAAAGGGCACTAAAAACTTATCTTTCCCGGTAATCAAGAACCCTCGCTGACCTGTTTCTTGGTCAACTATGTCTTTTGCGACATCAGCCGCCAACTTTTGCGCCTCTATATTATTGGATTTAAGAAATGCTGAATTTAACGCGACTAAATTAGCTCGAATATTATCGAGTATAATCTTGCCCTCACCTTTTGCTAAAACATGCTGCAAATAATCAGCGTCTTTCTCGCCTTTTTTCACTTGTTTTCGAGCATTGATTTCAACACTTCCGGCCTTTTCAATCCACTCATTGACAAGTAATCCTATTTCATTCATACGCTTAACTTGTTCTGGATTGTCACTGACTAATTCTTTAGTGGTCTCAATATTAACAGCTAGTGTTGTTTTTCCTCTATTAAACGGCTCTAAAAAGCTTTCTTTACCCGTAATCAGAAAGCCCCGCTCACCTGTTTCTAAGTCGACGACCAGCTTTTCTATGTGTGAAGTATTGCTCAATACCTCATGGGTATGATCAACCAATTTGGCGCTGTCTTCCATAGAGCGAATAACAAAAAAGCTCACTGCGACTAAAAGAATAATCAATACCAATGGAATAACCGTGATAATAAGTAGCTTCGTTGAAAGCTTGATTCGGTTAAACCCTTTGGCCTTGATCATCTTAAGCTCCTTGCTCTCTATATTTCCTAATATACTGTTCAATAGCTTTCACGAGCTACAGCTAAAACAACAACTTCTTAACCTCTTCCAAAGACAAAGGTTTTGACAAATAAAACCCCTGTCCATAAGGGCATTCTTTTTCCAGCAAAAAGGTAACATTTTGCTTGGTTTCCACGCCCTCTGCAATCAAATGTAAGTTCAGGTTTTTAGCGAGTGCGACGGTATTCTCTATGATGACTCGCAACTCTTTACTCACTGTCGAACCAAGCACGAATGATTTATCAATTTTCAACGTGTCAATGGGCAAATCTTTGAGTCGTGATAGGGAGGAATAACCCGTACCAAAGTCATCAATAGCGATGGAGAAACCTATCTTTTTAAGCTGACGAAGCATTGGCTCCATCGCGCTATTCTCCACCAAACTTGTTTCCGTCACCTCAAAGGCAATATGTTGCACCTTAATGTGATATTTTTTCATCAACGTCATAATGGCATCAACGATTTTCCGATCCACAAGTTGTTGCGCAGATAAATTGATGGATAAAACAAAATCTTTGGCCACTTTTTCTTGAATTTTAGAAAAGTCTTTTAATGCCGTTTCCAAAACCCACTGACCAACCTCTTTCATTTTCTTGGCATTTTCGAGGATATGAATAAATTCATCCGCTGAAACCTCACCAATCTCGGCAATATTCCAGCGTAATAACGCCTCCATGCCCACAATGAGGCTCTGTGCCAAATGATATTGAGGTTGATACACTAATCGAAATTCATGATTCGCCAATGCATTCTCAACGCCTTCTTCAATTTTTAACCGTCGCTCATGTTCGTTTTGAACACGAGGATCATAATAAGCATACTTCATCGTTTTCGAAGACTTAGCCTTGTTGAGCGCTTGTTGTACATGATCCATCAAAGCATCCTGCGTTATTCCAGCAATAGGATAACACGCAATGCCAATGCTCACAGCGACCCTAAGATCTTCGCCTTGTATCCGCATAGGTAGATTAAATGCTTCTGCTATTTTTCTAGCATAAAGTCCTGCATCATGCGTGGATAACACGCTTTTCATCAAGACCACAAATTTATCATTGATCAATCTAGCAATCACATCCTTTGGATCACAAATATCTGTCAATCGCCTTGCTACATAAGACAACATTAAATCACCGAAATGATGGCCATATTGGTCATTAATTTTTTTAAAAGCGCCTAAATCAAGAAGAAGCACCGCACACAAAGTATGATGTTTTTCTGCATCAAAAATAGCATACCCTAATGCTTTCGCAACAAATGACGGGTTATATAAACCTGTCAAAAAGTCATGGTACGCCATTTCCTCAAGCTTTTTAGAGGCGGCGCTGGATTCAATCATAGAAGCCACCGCTTTTACAATAGGGCGAATCAAGTTCGGCATATCCTTATCATAATCCGTCGCCTTATTCGCTATGCCAATCATACCCACGAGTTTCTTTTGCGAGAACACAGGAATACCAACATGTCGGCCAATACGATACTTTTTCTTATCAAACTTTACCTTTGCATTGACAAGCGCGATCTCGCCTTTGTTAATCACATTAGCAAAAAGGTCTAAAAACTCAGTAAACTCTACACCTGTGGCTAATTTTTTTTCGTATTGCTTCCTTACTTCATTTGGCCAATCAATATTCAATAGGGTATAAAGCCTCAAATGTGGCCTACTATTACTCGAATCAATTGCAGCAATAAAGCCCATACGACTTCCAGTAAGATCAAATAAAGTCGTCAACACTTTATCAAACAGTGTCCGTATGTCTTCACCAGCAATATAATCATCTTGCAGCTCAACCAATTTATCCATCATCGCGTTATTAAAGTTGATGACTTCACGCTGATATTTTTCTTTCGTTACATCTTTAAAAACAACAACCGCTCCGATTACTTTGTCATCTTGCATGGCATCAGAGCGCGTATATTCAACAAAAAACGATGAGCCATCTTTTCGCCAGCACAACTCAGGCTCTAAATCAATCGCGGCATCAGCGCTGGACACTCTATCCTCGTGCCTAGCGCATCGTTCAAGCGATCGTATTTTAGTGCCGAGCACTTCTTTCTGGGTATAACCCAACATAACGAGTGCCGCTTCGTTGATAAACGTAACGTTTCCCTTTAAATCCAAACCATAGACACCTTCACCCGCAGAGCGCAGCACCAGCGCCATTCGGTCACGACTTTCTTGCAACAACTCTTGATTTTTCTTGGTGACGGTTATATCTCGCATAAACCCAATAAAATAAATGGTATCTTGAAACTTCATCTCGCTCACAGAAAGTTCAATTGGAAATTCATCACCGGACTTATTTTTTACTACCACTTCACGCATTTGTCCGATCAACCTCTTCTCACTTGTTTTTAAGTGACGCTTAACTTGCTCTTCGTGCTTTAGGAGGCTTCTTTTGGGTAGTAAGATTTGAGCTTGTTTGCCAAGCAAGCTATTAGGTGCATAACCAAATATTTCGTGCGCAACTCTATTGCATTCGTGAATAACGCCTTCAGTGTCAATCATAATGATAGCATCAACCGCATATTCAATAACGCCGCGGTATTTTTTCTCGTTTTCTTCGGCTGATTTTTCGCTGGTAAATTGCGCTATAATATGGTTGGCTTGATCGGATATAAGATTGATAAGCTTTAAAAAGCTCGCTTCCGGTTGCATGGTTTTGTTAGAAAAAAATTCCAGCACGAAATGTATTTCATTCTTCTCGTTAAAAATAGGGAATGCAAAGGCATTATGTAAGTTCACATTATCAGAAAACACTTTCCTTAAGAAACCAGGCTCTTTGTAAATATCATCAATCCATCTTGGATTATGCGACTCCCAAACCCAACCAGGCAAGCCAATGCCGCGTCTAAATTTTGTATGTTTTGTTAACATACGAAATGATTCCAACTCTTTTTTCCGCGTCGGCTCAATATACCAAAGGTTAGAGCTCACCAAAGTTTGTTCGTCTTTATCATAAACATAAGCATGACCGATCGGCCAATTAATATTTTCACCGATACTCTTAAGCAGCGCCAAAATACCTTCATCCAATGTCTGCGCGCCCAACATCGACTTAAAACCAGCATATAATAATTTAAGCTCTCTCGCATTTCGATAAAACTGAACCGCTTTAAGCTGCGCTAAAACAAGCAGCAAAAATAAAATCGCTATCGTAAACGTCACCGCCAATGCCGCAAGGAAGCCCAGCAAGGGGAAAACGCTGTGTAAACGCTCAACATACTGGATACTTGGCGCGAATTTAAACTGCCACACCGCACCATTGATACGTAACTCCGTATCAACAATGTATTGAGCATCTACCATGGGATGATATTTAAAGTCATAAATACGTTTATTATGCTCGAAAACCTGGACATTAAAGTGTCTCAGTATCGGCTCTTTCTTTATCGCAGGAACAACAAGATCCGCTAGCAATTGCTTCGGGCTCCTGGCCTGGGGTTTCAATTTTGGCAACTGCGCTTGTGTTTCAGTCTGTACGTGGAAAAAAGCAGCATTCACATCGTAGTTGATATTTTTATGCACCTCGCTAGCATCGTAACGAGCAAACACAAACCAAAGATAAAAAGACAAAACCAATAAGCAAACGATGGTTACGGCAAAAACAGTGATTTTTAGGATCAAGCCTCTTGTCATATCGTGCAACCTTCTAAATTGATCTCACGAACAGAGTATAGACCACGACAAAGCATTTGCACGCTTTCAAGTCAAGAAATCAACCTGGTAACTCATTGATAAAATGAGGATAATAAAAGTTATTCTTTTTTATTGATCTCTTTTTCGTAATACCCTTTAGCGGCAAGATGTTTTTTGATGAGATCGTGGAATTTCTTGTGCTTACTGGGCTTGATATTGGCACATTTCAAATAATCATTAATAAAGCGATCTTCACCGTATCGCATATATAGATCGTATTGATTACCCCTTGCATGATCGATCAAATACACCAAATTCTTCACGCGACGCAAGAAATACATCGTAAAACGGCAATTATCCACATCAATCAAAAGGAAATCACCCTTAGGATCAATCAAATAGTTATCTGAGTGCCCGGCCTTAAAATAAATGCCTTTGTCGTGCAGATGAGCAACATACGCCGCGAAACGCTGAAACAACGCAGGGTCAAATGAGGCCACCAGGCTTTCATAGACAGAAATACCTTCCATCTTTGGATAAACAATAATCTCGCATGAACGCGCTTTGCAACGCATGTACTGCACGGGCTTAATTGTTTTAATGCCATAGCTCGGCAACTTAAAGGCGCGCTGAATAAAACGCCTGCCTCTTAAACTAATCACCTGGCGATGACGCGGGAGACGGTCGTAATAAAAGAATTTAATGATCATGCCATCGCGCTCGAGCACTTTTGGCCGATCAAGATAGCCATTGCGAATCAGTCGGGAAGACTGAAGCAATTGATTACATTCTTCCAAGGAAATCTTTTTACAAGGTAAACAGGTCATAATTTTAATATCGCCTTTACATTATTCACTTCAGCCAAATGCAGCAATGATTCCGGTACATTGATGAAATTCAGCGTCATACTTTTAGCTTTTGCCATGCGAGACCACTCACATAATAACGTGAGCGACGAGGTATCAATTTTTTTAACGCCGGCTAAATCAATCGTCAGCGCTTCTTGAATAAAAGACGCCTTGGATTGCATGAGCACATCCATCACCGTATGAAAAATAAGCGCGCCCTTAACGGTAAGGCACTGATCGTTGCATTCAACGCTCGGTTTATTCATATTACTTCATCTTCGTATTGTGACGTTTCAAATTCGCAATGATCTTCGCAACCGAATCACCTTGCGCAAGCTGGGATGCAAACTGTGAACGGAAGCTTTGCAGCAAGCTGATGCCTTCCACCGTTAAATCATAAATCTTCCAAACGCGTGATCGCAGCACCACACTGTAACTCACCGGCACAGGCGGGCCATCAGGACGAATGATTTGACTGTTCACTTGCAGAACGCTGCGACCTCGTGTGCCACCGCGTACGGGGAAGAATTTTACCGTTTCGTCCGTATACGCATTCAATGCAGAGGCATAGGTTTTAATCACCGTCGTCGTAAACGTTTTCGTGAATTGTGTGCGTTGGCTTGGTGTTGCTTTGTACCATCCGCTGCGGCCTAATACCGTCATTGACATCACACGAACATCAACACGAGGTAATAAAATTTTTCGCACAAGGGAATAAACAAACGTTGGCTGGCTCCGTAATTTAGCGCGGTTCTGCTTTAAGCTAATTAACAAGCGTCCCGTCGTGCTCTTCAGCATCGGCATAGGGCTCGCACTACCCGCGGCCCAGGTCACACTGGCACAAAGGCAAAAAAAGGCAACAATGGATGTTCGTATTAATTTCATGATGGGCTCCCCTCTGGAACAGGTAGCGAAGACTGCGTTGCAGGCTGCGCCGTCGTGGTTTTCTTAGAATCTTTTGATTTAAAGCTATAAAGCAGCTGCCCTATGATGTTTTGTAAAATCATCGCCTGATTCGTGCGCTGCAAACGCTCGCCATTTTTCAAGTTAGTCTCTGAAAAACCTGGCGTGATACTAATGTAGTTCGAACCGATAAGTCCAGCGGTATAAATGTTCGCTGTTGAATCTTCAGGTATTTTATCTTTTCTCGCGAGATTCATAGAAACAATGGCTTCGTAAGTGGTTGGATTCAAGCTAATGTCGGTCACTTCACCAATACTCACACCCGCTATCGTCACCGGCGCACGCACTTTCAAATCACCAATATTTTGAAAGGATGCCGTGATATCATAACTGTCAGAGGTCGAATACGAGGTTAACCCGCTGACCTTAAACGCAAGAAAAACAAACGCGATGATCGCGATCAAAATAAAGAGTCCTACAATAAACTCAAGTAAACGTTTCTGCGACATTTACCACCCTCCTAACATCATGGCTGTTAAAACAAAATCCAATCCTAAAATCGCTAACGATGAATACACCACCGTTTTCGTTGTTGCGCGCCCAATGCCCTCGGCGGTTGGCACGCATTCATACCCTTGAAAAACGGCAATCCATGTCACCACAAAACCAAAGACAATGGTTTTAATAATACCATTTAATACATCCGCTTTAAATTCAACGGCAGATTGCATGTTCGACCAAAAAGATCCCGCATCCAAACCGAGCCATTGTACCGCAATAAGATAACCGCCATAAATCGCAACAGCGCTGAAAATAATCGCCAACAGTGGCATGCTGATAAACCCCGCCCAAAACCGTGGCGCAATCACACGACGTAACGGATCAACCGCCATCATCTCCATGCTGGAGAGTTGTTCTGTCGCTTTCATTAAGCCAATTTCTGCCGTCAAAGCAGAACCGGCGCGTCCGGCAAATAATAGTCCGGTGACCACAGGGCCAAGTTCCCGCACAATGCTTAACGCCAATAATTGCCCTAACGCTTGGCTCGCGCCGAATTTCTCTAAGGTGTTGTACCCCTGCAAGCCCACCACCATACCAATGAACAAACCGGACACCACAATGATCACAAAAGACAATACACCCACGGAATAAAGTTGCTCGATTAAATCAGGGAAACCGTGTTTCCAATTCGGCTTACGCACCAAAGCACGGAAAAGAATCATGCCAGCAACGCCAATACGTTCGCAAAAAGCAACACCAAACTGTCCTAAACGTGTGATTGCATCCACCATCAACTGCCCTCACCCAATAAATCTTGTTGATAATCGTTACTGCATGGATAGTGAAACGGCACAGGGCCATCCGGCAAGCCATGCATGAATTGTTTAACTTCCGGCTCGTCCGTATTCATCAACTGCTCTGGCTTGCCTTGCACCATCACTTTGCCTGCTGACAATAAATAGATATGATCGGAAATGCTCGCGGCTTCTTGCACATCGTGAGAAACCAGCACGCTCGTGATCCCCAAAGAATCATTGAGCATTTTAATTAATTTCATTAAAACACCCATCGTCACAGGATCTTGCCCCGTAAAAGGTTCGTCATACATAATGACATCAGGATCCAAGACTATCGCACGCGCAAGCGCAACGCGTCTCGCCATGCCGCCTGAAAGCTCGCTTGGCCAAAGGTTTCTTGCGCCTCTCAAACCAACGGCTTGAAGCTTCATTAAAACAATGTCGCGAATCATAGATTCTTTAAGCCGCGTATGCTCACGCAATGGAAACGCAATATTGTCAAAAACACTTAAATTAGTAAATAGAGCGCCGCTTTGAAAAAGCATGCCCATTTTTTTGCGTGCTTCATACAGCTTGCTTCGACTCAAACGATGAATATTCTCACCATCAAAAATCACCTCACCTTGCGACGGCGTTAGCTGGCCACCAATGAGTTTTAGCAAAGTTGACTTGCCCACGCCACTGGATCCCATAATGGTGGTAATCTTCCCACGCGGAATATGAAGGTCAATGCCCTGGAAGATCTGACGGTCCCCGCGAGCGAAATGTAGATCGTTAATTTGTATCATTTAACTATAGTCTGGAATTAATTGTGCAAATCTAGCGTCGAATTTGTTATATTAGCCGATATTCTATGACGTTGTAAGTCTTTCTTTTCAATACAGGTTCGGAACATCGCATCATGACAAAAGAACACCCTTTTTGCCAGCTAGGTCTGGCGGTGATTAACACGGAACTCGAAGCCATCAAACGGCTAAAAGCTCAAATTAATCAAAACTTTGAACAAGCTTGTCAATATTTAATTGAATGTGACGGACGCATCATCGTCACCGGCATGGGTAAATCTGGACATATTGCAGGCAAGATTGCGGCAACGTTCGCGAGCACGGGTAGCCCTGCTTTTTTCATCCACTCCGGTGAAGCTAGTCACGGCGATTTAGGGATGATCACGAAACGCGACGTTATTTTGGCCATTTCATACTCAGGTGAAACCAAAGAATTAATTAATATACTGCCGCGCATTAAACGCCTGAACGTGCCCCTGATCGCACTCACCGGCAATGCTCAGTCCACTTTGGCCAAGATGGCCTCCGTTCATATCGATGCTAGCGTTGAAAAAGAAGCCTGTCCTCTCAACCTTGCACCAACATCCAGCACAACGGCTGCGCTGGTCTTGGGCGATGCCTTAGCTATCGCGCTCTTAGAAGCCAAAGGTTTCACCGCAGAAGACTTTGCTCACTCACATCCTGGCGGCAATCTGGGTAAACGCTTATTGCTCCGCATCAGTGACATCATGCACACCGGCAACAAAGTCCCCAAAGTCACTAAAGAGACACTCATCACCGAAGCACTTATAGAAATGACAAGCAAACGCCTAGGCATGACCGCCGTTGTTGATGATCACGATAAAATTCTAGGTATTTACACCGACGGTGATATACGCCGCACGCTCGACGATGGGCATAACATTAAAACAACCCCCATTCACGAAGTGATGACCGCCTCACCCATCACCTGTAAACCCAGCATGCTCGCCGCGGAACTTTTGCAACTCATGGAAACCCGTGTCATTAACGGCATTATGGTGGTCGACGATGACGACAAAGTGGTCGGCGCATTGAACACTCAAGATTTATTACACGCTGGTACATTATAACTTTATATAACCTAAAGGAAAAACAATGCACGATATCGCTCAACTCGCTAAAGACATTAAACTGCTGATTTTGGACGTCGATGGTGTTTGCACCGACGGCAGACTTTATTTCAATGACCAAGGTGAATGCATGAAAGCTTTTCATGTGCACGATGGTTTAGGCATCAAGCTCCTTCAACAACGCGGCATTGTTGTTGCAATCATTACTAGCAGACAATCCAAAGCACTCGAACAACGCTTGGCCGGACTCGAGGTTGAACACGTTTATCAAGGCTATGAAAATAAGATATTAGCCTATGAAAAACTGCTCGAAACACTAAAACTCACTGACGAACAAGTCGCTTATGTCGGCGATGACCTCCCCGATCTTCCTGTGATGCAAAGAGTCAAATGCGCCATTGCTGTTAAAAACGCGCATGCCATTGTTAAAGAAAATGCGCACTGGACAACAACGATTACCGGTGGCGAAGGCGCTGTTCGCGAGGTTTGCGACTTGCTGATCCAAGCCAATACAAATTACGATGACTTGTTCGAGGCACATCTTGGATCACCTTCATGAATCTATCTTCCAAGATTTCTTTAGCATTAATCCTTGTTTTAACGGCATTGTTGTCGCTTAGTTTTTACTACGCGAAACCCTTTGCCATTAAACGCGTCAACCAAAGCCGAGTACCCGATTGGTACATCGTTCAAGCCAAAATGACCAACACCAACCTCCTCGGACACGTCACAGGCCAGCTCACCAGCCCTCGTTTAACACACCTGCCTTACGACAATGTTATTCATCTGCAAACCCCTTTTTTTGTAGCCTATGACAAAACCAATATCCCCTGGCACATCCACGCCAACGAAGGACTCGCCTATCAAACCAAACCAAAAAAAATTAACTTAATTGGCAACGTCCGAATTCAACAATTACCAGGCAAAGGCAGCCACAAAGCAAGACTCACCACATCACAAATGACCTATTTTCCCAATCAAAACATTGCGGAAACCAAGCAACCGGTGACCATTAGCGAACCGGGCACAGTAATGCATTCTGTGGGATTTAAAGCAAATTTTCATGAAGGGGTGATTAAATTCTTGTCTCGTTCTGAGGCGGAGTATTATGACGCGAAACAATAAGGAGCCGCTTAATTTTCATGCGGCACAAACAAACCTGCATTTCGCAGATGAAACATTTGGCGCCCCAACCAACAATAACATACATAGCTTACCCGGAGAAAACAATGTTAGGCCGCCTCGTAGAAACCCTTAAAAATCACACAAGCATAGGACAGCTTAAATCTAACTATATTAACGAGTTTCTCATATATAAGCCCGAACGCATGATGTCCTCAAAAAAACTTGAGGTCTCGCTAGATAACGGTAATGAACACCTTATTCTTTCTTGGGAAAAATGGCGACAACGCTCGCTCTACCAGCCACAAGAAGAAACAACCTTAATGAGCAATGAAGACTTACAATTGGAAATAGCTCCCCAAATTGTCTACTTGGTAGCTAATAAACAATATCCAATAAATCACAAAGACATCATAATCAGCCAAGAAAACAGTGATAAGTTCAAAATACGCATCAATGGCATTAACAATATTATAATGTATCTCTTACTTAACAGAAGACTCCGAGCAAGAATGCCTTTTAATACGGAAGGGGCACTGTATGATATGCGTGAAATCCGCGCCCTGGCACAGCTCATTGCAGCAGGAAAAATACCCGCAAAACAAGTATCATTTAGACCTCAAGTAATCGAAAAAACCAATAGTCTTCATCAATTAAATTTGGCATTAATAAAACACAACATTGTCGTTTTGTCTTTAATAAAATTCAGTACAAGCACGGAAGAGCTTGGCAAGCGCGTCGTACTCGCATATGGAGAACCATATATTAGACATGAATTCGCGAAGAAAAACAAAATATTACCTTTTGTGAAACAAGCAATATGCGACGGCTATATAAAAGAGGTGTACAAGTTATTTTACACTGATATGTTTACAGCCTGCATGTCAATATACTGGCGTCTGAGATCAAATGACAACAAAACAATGTTCCAATACCTGAGCGGCATTGCCTGCGAAACAATTTGCCTTATTGCCGCCGAAGATGAAAATCATCACAGGACCTCAGATATACCCTATATAGAGGACGCGAGACATTTTCGCCAACTCATTGAAGAGAGAAAGTTACAGTTTTTAATTGATGAAAACGAGCTCAAAGAAGCTATTAACCTCCTAGATAATAGCAGCGTCCTTAAAAACAAGGGGCAGCATTACTATACAATCGCCGGTAAGATCCAAATCCCACCCGACAACGATGCCGAATATAACGCTTATAAGAACTTAGCAAAAACCTTGAAGAAAGCATTTCAAGAAGGGGCTGACGACCTTAGGGTGAAGCTATTTGATCAATATATAACTGCGAGTCAACTTGATTCATTTTTCAAATGGCAACGCTCCCATAAAAAGAACAACAACGAAGAACAGATTGCTGATACTGAAACAGACCCACAATTACTCAACTCAATATATCGAGTAGCTCTCTTTATAAGCAAACAAAAAGATGATATTACCCTATCAAATAAAGCATTAGATTGCCTAGGTCAGGCCGCTTATGACAATCTTTATATGGGGCGTGCATTCCTATACTGGAACAAAGCTAAACCAACCTATCTTTCCGGCAAAAATTTAGAGAAATATGCACATCTATTAATGGGTAAAAACGAGCCTTCTTGGAAATGTCTTCCCTACCTTCTTGAGGCATATTCTCGCACCCTCAATGAAGACACCTATAGACTTGCCGCACTGACTATCAAGTTCGGCTCCAAAACTGAAATAAATTCATTAAAGACACAAGAAACACCCGATATTATAAGTAAATATTGGACCGATTTACGCAAGCCAGAAAATAGACAACAAGGGAAATATTATCTAAGGTTGTTTCCTCGCAAAAAGATTGCTTACCCCTTTATTGCTGAGGAAATCCGCATCGAGGACAAAGCCACTCGGAATGACAAAAAAATTAGAGAAAAAACCATTTTTCACATCAAGAAAGCAATCAAACAACTGTGTCAGAAAATAACATCAACAAACAAGGGATGGTTTGCTTTTTTTTATAAAACAGACAACGCATCACGACGACAATTAATTGCGCTTTTAAAACAGCTGAAAGCAGAACTCCGCACCAGCAAGCAACCCTTACCTACTATTCTCAATGATTTTTTTCACGCCAACCTAGAAATCTTATCATCACCCGGAAACAAGGATCTATGCCAATTAAAGCAACTAACCACACTTAAAGCTTATGCGCTACAGGTGCAGGCTCAATGTATGTGCAACATCCACCAAACACAAAACCCTTATCAGATAGGATGCCAGTGAATAACAGAAAATCAGTTTATTTGCTCTATAGCAAAACTGTTTGCTATAATGCCCAAACACTCAATTATCGCAGGTATTTATGTCAACACTTGACGTTCAAAGTCTAAAAAAATCGTACCAATCACGCAAGGTCGTGAAATCCGTATCCCTCAACGTGGAGAGCGGCGAAATCATTGGTCTATTGGGCCCAAATGGCGCGGGGAAAACCACGGCGTTTTATATGATCGTTGGCTTGGTGAAGGCCGATAGTGGCAAAGTTTATTTGGATAAAGAGAATCTAACTCGCCTACCCATGCATAAACGTGCCTCACTTGGTATCAGCTACCTGCCTCAAGAAGCCTCTATTTTTAGAAAGCTGTCAGTTGAAAACAATGTCATGGCCATTTTGGAACTAAGGAAAAACTTAACGCAACAGGAGCGTGAAGAAAAGCTTGAGTCTTTGCTGCATGAGTTTCACATCTCGCATATTAGAAAAAACCTCGGCGTCACCCTCTCCGGCGGCGAGCGACGACGCACAGAAATTGCGCGCGCATTGGCCACTGACCCGAAATTTATCCTGCTTGATGAACCGTTTGCAGGCGTTGACCCTATTTCGGTCATTGATATTAAACACATTATCAAACATCTGGCCGAACGAGGGCTGGGTATTTTGATCACGGATCATAACGTGCGAGAAACGTTGGATATCTGTCAGCGCGCTTATATCGCCAATGAAGGTGAAATTTTAGCCCATGGCACCGCAGAAGAAATCTTGGCCGATCAAGAAGTACGCAATGTTTATCTTGGTGATGATTTTTCTTTGTGAAGCTCACACCAAGGTATATACTTACCCAACTAAACATTAATGCATAGACATTCAAAGGAGAAAAACATGCAACTTAACTTTACAGGTCACAATGTCGAAGTTACCCCCGCCCTCAAGGATATCGTCACCAGCAAATTCCAACGTATCAAACATCACTTTGATCACATTACTAGCGCTCACGTGACCTTTAATGTACAAAAATTAGAAAACACGGCTGAAATGACCATTCATGTGCCCGGCCACCAAGTACACGCCAGTGGCAAATCAGATGACATGTATAAAGCCATCGATGTCATGATCAACCGCCTTGATCATCAAATTATCAAAATCAAAGAGAAACAATCAGATCATCACCGTGATTGAGATTAAAGACATATTGACTCCCGATCGTATTTTGATCGAGTGTCATATTAAAAGCAAAAAACGTGTCCTTCAGCTGCTCAGCCAATTACTGACCGAGCAGTTAGAAGACATCACGCCTCAAGAAATTCTGAGCTGTTTTGTCAAACGAGAAAACCTAGGCAGCACCGCTATTGGTCATGGCACTGCGCTTCCGCACGCTCGCATCGCCGGCTTGGAACAACCTTTAGCCGCGTATATACAGTTGCATGACGCGATTGAATATGACACGGAAGACCATCATCAGGTGAAATTCTTTTTTGGTTTGATTGTGCCGGAAGACTGTAATGCCGAGCATTTGCATTTGCTTAGCCAGATTGCTGAGCGGTTTCATGATGAGGCATTTCGTACCGCTATTTCTGATGCAAAAACGCCGGAAGAGGTTTGTCAGCTTTTTGCATTTGTGCATACGTGATATCTAGGGCATGTGGATCCCGCGGTCAAGCCGCGGGATGACATTGGGCGCGCCGCGAGATCCACACCTAAACCATTGTATCCTTCTCCGAACCACGTATAATCCCGAGAAAGTCAACTCAACTACATCGTTACTAACCTATGAAAGCTATCATCATCAGCGGCCGCTCCGGCTCAGGAAAAAGTTCCATCCTGCAAGTACTGGAAGATTTACAATATTACTGTATTGATAATCTCCCCTTAAAATTACTGCCCGACCTTCAAGAGCAGCTCAAAGAACAAAACGTGCCCACTGCCATCAGTGTTGATGCCAGAAACTTTAGCGGAAAAAAAGATGTGGACATTATCGAGGCTTTCAAGAAAAAACATCGTTGCCCCTTGGTTTACATCGATGCCGACACAGACAGCATCATCAAACGCTTTAAAGAAACGCGCCGCAAGCATCCGCTCACGGATGACGCCACAAGCCTGAAAGAAGCCTTGCAAGCAGACAAGGTGCTCCTGCAACCCATTGCGAATCTGGCCGACTTAAAAATCGACACCACAGGCATGAACGTTAAAGACTTAAGAAAACTCGTCTTAACGCAACTGCATGACAAAGCAGAAAATCAACTTTCCCTCTTGTTCCAATCCTTTGGCTTCAAAAACGGCGTGCCCATTGACGCAGATTTTGTTTTTGATGTGCGTTGTTTACCGAACCCCTTCTGGGAAAAAAGCTTACGCGGGTTAACCGGTCTCGATCAAGGTGTGATTGACTTTTTAAGTCGCGATCAACAAAGCATGACCATGATCGAAGACATCAAACACTTCCTCAACAAATGGCTCAGCGCATTCAAAGCCGAACAACGTCAATATTTAAATGTCGCCATCGGTTGCACCGGCGGACAACATCGTTCGGTGTTTATCACCGAACAACTTGCCCGGCATTTTCAAGACATCCACGCCACCGTTTCACATCGACACAGAGATCTTTAAATCATGCCTCAAAAAACCGTCACCATCGTTAACAAACTCGGCTTGCACGCACGCGCATCCGCTAAACTCGTGAATACCGCCAAACGCTTTGGCTGCGAAATCACCCTGAGCAAAGATCATAAAACCGTAAGCGCTAAAGGTATTATGGATGTGATGATGCTTGCAGCAACCAAAGGTACGGAGCTTGTCGTTGAAACGCGTGATGGGGATGATGCGCAAGAGGCGCTGGATAGTATGGTTGATTTGATTGAGCAGCGGTTTGGTGAGACTGAGTGAGACAGGTTGCGAACCTCACTGGATCCCGTGGTCAAGCCACGGGATGACTCTGTATTGATAATTGCTTTGTCATCCCTGGCGACGCTTTGTCATCCCTGGCGACGCTTTGTCATCCCGTGGCTTGACCACGGGATCCAGGAAAATATCAAAATATCTCATTCAACTCCACCGAAACACCCGTACGCAATTTATAAAGATAAGCCACCAACTTACCCACAAACCACCCAGTAAAAACCCCGGAAACTGACAACAAAGCAAATTCAAATCCCGCATGATTCACCAACGCTGGATTAACCGCCATTTCATAACCAAAATAATATTTCGTGACAAAAATAAGAAGGATCACAATCAACGTGCTCCAAGTCCCAGGGATTTCAAACAAGTATTTTTGCTTATCGACTTTAATTTTAAACCGATTAACATAGTGCCAACCAATCGCCACCCCCACCAAACCTGCAATCAATAGTGTGATGACACTATAAAAATCAACTTTCACCACAGTAATCAACGTATGCAGCGAAAAATACGTTAAGATCAGAGGTAAAATGCAAAGCTTCTTCAGAGAAACGACCCGTGTTTGAGACGCTCTAAAACCAATGAACATTAAGTAAAAAAACAGCGCATACACCCACCAAGGTGTTCCTGTTAATGTATTACCGACAGAATGCATAATAATTTCCTCTTCAATTACCCGCTAACATCATTTCTTCAATCAGTATCGAACCTGTTTGAATACTGCTTCGTTTATCCACGTCATTACCCACAGCAACGATGCGCTTAAACATCTCTTTTAAATTGCTAGCAATAGTAATCTCGTGCACAGGGTATTGAATTTCTCCGTTCTCCACCCAATAACCAAAAACGCCCCGGGAATAATCGCCCGTCACAATATTCACACCCTGCCCGATAAGCTCCGTGACTAAAAGACCTTGATTCATTTCTTGAAGCAAGGCCGACAGATTTTTATCAGAATGTGTAATTTGTAAATTGTGTACACCGCCTGAATTCGCGGTTGTTTTCATTTTTAATCGTTTAGCGGCATAGTCACCCAGAGAATAACTGCTTAAAACACCGTCTGTCACAAAGTTTTTTTCATACGTAGACACACCATCAGCATCAAACGGCGCACTGCCCAACCCGCGCAGTAAATGCGGTTCTTCATAAATCGTAATATCGGAAGGGAAAAGTTGTTGCCCTAAATGATTCAACAAAAAAGAAGATTCGCGGTATAAACTCCCGCCTGAAATCGCAGCAACAAACGACCTTAACAAACTTCTCGCAACACTGGCAGAAAAAACCACCGGGGTTTTGCAGGTTTTCATTGTTTGTGCATTTAAGCGACGCACAGTTTTTTGCGCCACATCTTTCGCTACCCACGACCAATCTTCTAAATCTTCACGTCTTGTTGCAACGGTGTAACTGTAATCACGTTGCTTCTCGCCATTCGCTTCGGCAATTAAACTACAACTAATATCATGATGCGTTGCTTTCATTTCACCTACAAAACCGTGGCTGTTCGCATAAACCGACTCACCTTCACCCACGGTCACCGAGCAACCTTCCGAATTGGTAATTCTTTTATCTTGTGCCATCGCTAACTGTTCACACGCAATGGTTTTTTCTTTCGCCTCTTCCGGCGTTAAGGCCCAAGGATGATATAAATCCAAATCCAACACCGTCTCTGGCATCAAGGATGCATCCGCGAGCCCTGCATACGGGTCTTCTTGTGCTTGCTTGGCAATCGCGTGCGCCTTATCAATGATCAAGCGAATCGAATCATCCGACAAATCGGTGGTACTCGCCATGCCTTTGCGACGACCCAAATAAACCGTCACGTCCAACTCAACATCGGACTCATATTCAATACTTTCAATCTCACCAAGACGAGATAACAGCGTAAAACTGCGGCTTTTCCCCAGCGTTAATTCAGTTTCAGTGGCGCCCTTCTGAGCACATCGTTCAACGATCTCACTTGCTAAGACTGATAAATTTTTCTTCATGCTTGTGTTCCACCCACAATTAATTCATCCACTTTCAAGGTGGGTTGTCCCACACCTACCGGTACGCTTTGTCCGTCTTTGCCACACACACCCACGCCTTCATCCAAGGCTAAATCAGAGCCCACCATAGACACCTTGGTCAAAACATCCGGGCCATTGCCGATCAATGTTGCGCCTTTAATCGGTGCTGTGATTTTACCGTCTTCAATTAAATAGGCTTCACTGGTAGAGAAAACAAATTTACCTGAAGTAATATCCACCTGACCGCCAGCAAAATTCGCAGCATAAACACCTTTCTTAACGCTTTTAATAATATCTTCAGGCGCATCAGAACCCGCCAACATATAGGTATTCGTCATACGCGGCAGCGGTTTATCAGCATAAGATTCACGGCGACCATTGCCCGTAGATTTTAAGCCCATCAGTTTCGCATTCAGCTTATCGTGCATATAACCTTTGAGAATGCCTTTTTCAATCAGCATCGTTGTTTGTGTCGGCGTACCTTCATCATCCACATTGAGCGACCCGCGACGATCCGCCAAGGTGCCATTATCCACGATGGTACATAACTCCGATGCCACACGCTCACCGATTCGCCCCGCAAACGCTGAACTGCCCTTACGATTAAAATCACCTTCCAAACCGTGCCCAATCGCCTCATGCAACAAAACACCCGGCCATCCAGGACCAAGCACAACAGGCATCACACCCGCCGGTGCAGGCATGGCCTCTAAATTAATAAGCGCTTGACGCACCGCCTCACCCGCATGATGATCGATCGTGTGCCGCTTGAAAAGCTCTTCATAAGTATAGCGACCCCCACCACCTGAGAATCCTTGCTCGCGACGACCGTCTTTTTCGACAATCACAGAGACATTGACTCGGACCAAAGGACGAATATCCGCAATCATCCCATTGTCAGAATCGACGATTAAAATGGTTTCATACACACCATTCAAACTGGCAGTCACTTTCTTCACACGAGGATCTTTCTTCCGTGCCGCCTGATCCAGCGCCTCCAAAAAAAGAATCTTGTCACGATCAGAGAGACGATCCAAAGGGTTATCTGCTGTGTAATACGATTGAATCCGCTTCGCCGAGGGAAGAATAATGGAACCCGTGCCCGCATGATGCGCAATGGATTTCGCCGCCGTCACCGCCTGTTCCAGCGCAGGAAGCAACAAATCATCCGACGCCGCAAACCCGATCTTATCACCACTCACCGCCCGTACACCCACGCCACGCGCGCTATCATAGCTGCCGTCTTTAACCACGCCATCCTCAATCGCCCAAGATTCACACTGAACGTCTTGAAAATACAGATCCGCCGCATCAATTTTATTACCCAAAAGCCCGCCAAGAAGCCGCTGGATCGTCGATTCCGTCAACGCCGCAGGTGCTAATAAGCGCTGGGTGGCTAGGTCAATATAATTGGACATGGGATGTTCTCTCTGTCTATTCTTAAACAGGGCAGAATAGCATAGAAATCCAGTGAAACCTATACACTACTGCTGCGCAAAAAACGTATGCGTCCCCTGCGCTGCAACAGCGTCGTTAATACGGCCCAAAGCCGCAACATAAGCCGCTGTGCGCATGTCGATTTGCTTGTCGTTCATGAGCTGATAGACCGCATTGAACGCCGTTTTCATCTTTCTTAAGAGTTTTTCGTGAACCTCTTCCAACGGCCAATAATAGCCGGAGCGGTTTTGAACCCATTCAAAGTAGCTGACGGTTACACCGCCTGCATTGGCTAGAATATCGGGCACCACCAAGACGCCGTTTTGTTTGAGAATCTCATCCGCATCCAAGCTCACAGGGCCATTGGCCACTTCAATGATCATTTTGGCTTTGACTTTTGATGCGTTCGCGATGGTGATCTGGTTTTCTAACGCGGCGGGAATTAATAAATCAACATTGAGTGCCAGTAATTCTTCGTTGGTAATATGCTCTGCGGCCACCTCTTCACAAACACTACCGTCGCAATACACCGCTTTTAACTCTTTTGAACTGTTTTTGATGGTCATCAAACTGGGTACATCAAAGCCTTCTTTGCGATAGACGCCGCCTTTGGAGTCACTCACCGCCACCACGGTGTAGCCATGTTCATGCAACAACTGAGCAATGTGCTGCCCTGCGTTACCGAAGCCTTGCACGGCAACAGTCATTTTCTTGGGATCCCAATGGTGTATTTTTTCCAGCTCCAGAATGCAATAATAAGCGCCTCGCCCCGTGGCATCATCTCGCCCAAGGCTGCCACCCAGTGCAATAGGCTTGCCTGTCACCACGCCAGGTGACCAGGTGCGCATTGTTTTGGAGTATTCATCCATGATCCAACCCATAATCATGGCGTTGGTGTAAACATCCGGTGCGGGAACGTCCACTTTGGGTCCGATAAAATCGGCCATACGCTTGACGTAACCGCGTGTTAGGCGCTCAAGCTCCATGGGAGACAGTGTTTTGGGGTCCACGGAAATACCGCCTTTGGCACCGCCAAACGGCAAATCTAGCAAGGCGCATTTCATAGTCATCCAAAATGCCAAGGTCTTTACCTCATCCAGATTGACCTGAGGATGAAACCGAATACCGCCCTTGCCGGGCCCTCGAATTTTGCTATGCTGAACCCTAACTCCTTGAAAATACTTTAACTTTCCATCATCCATTCGCACCGGAATGGCGCACTGAAACGAAGCTGCGGCATGTTTTAAGTGCTCCAAAACTTCGACATCGATCTCTGTGAGATTGGCGGCTTTATCTAAACGAGAAATGGCATTGGCAAAGAGATTTTTCATAGGGTCATCCGTGTATTTAAAACAAACATTTCACAAGCGTTTGAAATAGTATATACTCATTGCAGTCGTTATTGAAAGGAGTCATGCGATGCAAATAAAATGGTGTCAGCTTATTATTATTCCCCTTATATCTACCGCATTGGCTGGATGCGCTACGGTCGATAATACCACTCAAAAAGCCGAGAACCTGGTCACACGTTCGCATGCAACCAAGCAGACTAAAAAAGATTACAAATCAACCAATCCGAACACTGTCGGTGTCAATGTGAATCCCAACAAAGCGTTTAAAAAGATCGGTAAGGTTTATGTTAATCGCTACAACGTTTGGGGCATCAAGCGCCAAACCGCTGTGATTTACGATCTCATGCAAAAGCAGGCAGCTCACATAGGCGGCAATGCCATTATCCATGTGCAGAAAAATCGGCATATTGCGATTGGTACCATTATTCGCTACAAGCCCACAGAAGTTGTATAACCTCAGCTAATGTTCGATGTTTAAGATTGCCGTCAGATCCGTGCGATGAATAACCCGGTGAAAGCGCCACACAATAATACACGCGCCCACTAGAACACCCAACGCTAACCCCCACCAAATACCAACACCTTCGCCTTTGAGCACAAATCCAAAAACCCAAGCCGCCAAAATCCCCACGCACCAAAAACTGATCCCACTGATCAACATCGGTATTCGCGTGTCTTTTAAGCCACGCAATGCGCCAATGAAATTCAAACGCACATTATCAAATAACTGGAAAATGCCAATCACTGTTAACATTGCAGCAGCGTCGTAGTACAAAGCACGCTGAACAACCTCATGCTTGCCAAAATCAAGCGTCACCAACCAAGATGGGAAGCCGATATACAAAACCGCCACACAAAGCATGATAAAAAAGCTGATGGCCGTACCAACATAAGTCGCAAGCTTAATCGCCTCCAGATCACCCTCTCCCACCGCATGACCCACGCGCACCGTTACCGCCTGCGCCATTGCAAAAATAATAGTGATAGTAAACCCTAGGTATTGAAACGCCACTTGATCGGCAGCAAGCACCGTGCTCCCAAATTGCGCCATGAAAAAAGTCGCCGTAGTAAACGCACCAAGCTCGATCACATACATCATGCCAATCGGCCAACCAATGCGAAATAAGGCTTTAATATAGCGCATTTCTATCCGCAGGATATTCGAAAAAACACGGTAAGGTTGTGCTAATTTCGCAACCGCAATATAACCTAGCCAACCAAATGCCACCACAAAATAAGTGACCGCGAAACCGTAACCCACACCCGCCACACCCAACGCAGGCACCCCTAACTTTCCAAAAACAAACACATAAATAATCGCGACTTCTAGCGGCACTTCGAGCAAGCTCATATAAAGCACTATCTTAGTTTGCCCAATACCCGTGAGAAATTGCTCGACAATCAGCAACACCATCAATGAAGGCACACACCACACTTGCGCATGAAAATATTGTGTCGCCAGCACAATGACTTCATGTGGTTGATGACTTAATCCAAGCGCCAAAGGTGAATACCACAAAAGCAACATGACAGGAACGGCAACAATAGCACCCAACCAATACGCCTGCCCTACTACCAAACTTATCGCCTCATAATCTTTGGCGCCTTTTTTCTGTGCCACAAGCACGCTCACCGCACCCAACGTACCAAATAAAAAAACGGCAATCATCAGCCAGATCATAGAGACCAAAATACTCGCTGCAAGCGCTGCCTTACCAAGATGCGCGACCATGGCCGTGCTCACAAAGGTGCTCAGCGAAAAAACCAATTGCGACGCAATTAACGGTACACCTAAGCGCAGAATGTGTTTTGTTTCTTGTACTATCTTATTGTCTTTCATAAACGTTAATCAATCACGGGGGCGTTAATATTAATTTTCTTCGACAACCAAACCAAAATAAGCAGCGCCGGCAAAGAAAGCAAAAAACTTAAGAAGAAGAAATGCGGCCAACCATAATGACCCACCATAACTGCTGCCGCAGGCCCTACAAACACGCGCGCCACAGCGGCCAGCGCAGAAAATAGTGCGAATTGTGTGGCTGTGAATTTGTGATTACATAGCGCCATCAAAAACGCCAAGAATGCCGCTGTCGCCATGCCGCCTGCCAAATTATCCACCGAGACCACAGCAATCAAGAGCCAGAGTTTTTTGCCCGCCAACGCCAGCCACATGAACATTAAATTGGATGCCGCCTGAAATAACCCAAACCAAAACAATGACGCATACAGCTTTATTTTCGGCATTAACAACCCACCCAGATAAACGCCGAGCAAAATAGCAATAAGCCCATAAAGCTTAAACACACCACCCACAACCGCTTGAGAAAACCCCATGCCGCGAATAAAAAAGGTTGATGCCAAGGCCAGCGCGAAAGCATCGCCCACTTTGTATAACACGATAAAAATCAGCAACCAAACCGCGAGCTTCCTCGATAAAAATTCTTTAAACGGCTCAATGATGGCGGCACGCAAATCGACCGGCGGTTTTTCTTCTAACGGCGGTTTCGGCGCAAACAGCGATGTGATTAAGCCGACCAGCATCAACAACGCCATGACCACATAAGTTAGATTCCAGCCAATGTATTGGGCAAGAATCAACGCCAAGCCTCCTGAAACCATCGCACCAATCCGCCAACCACCCACAAACATCGCAGAACCCAGGCCACGTTCGTCCGGCAACAGTAAATCGGTTCGATACGCATCAATGGCGATATCTTGGCTCGCTGACAAAAATGCGGTAATTAACGCCAATACAGCCAGCAAACCTAGCGCATGCTTGGGATTCACTACACCCATAATAATGATGGAAAACAACAGACAAAACTGCGTGATTAGCATCCAGCCTTTACGCCGCCCAAGAAAAGGCGGAATCAAGCGATCCATTAATGGCGACCAAAGAAACTTATAAACATAAGGCAAGCCAACAAAGCTGAACAAACCGATATCTAAAAGCTTAACGCCCGAGACCGTCAACCAAGCTTGCAACGCGCCCATCGTCAAGGCGAGCGGCAGCCCGGAGGAAAACCCCAAGAGCAAAACAACCCAAACACGCGGGGTTGTTGCGACTTGCCAGACTCGTTGCCATGATGCCATACGGATAACTCAAAAAATGATTTCTTTCTCACGCATCTTCACATAAAATGCTCAACATCACCATACTTTTTTGACCGGAGCCACAAGAACACCATGATCAGCATCTTCGACCTTTTCTCCATCGGCGTAGGCCCTTCGAGCTCACACACCATAGGCCCCATGCGCGCTGCCCACGCCTTTGTGCACGATCATTTAATACAAGCCGATTTGTTAGATCAAGTCGCCCGCATCCAGGTTACGGTTCACGGCTCATTAGCCTTCACTGGCGCAGGACACGGTACAGATCGCGCCATCCTTATGGGACTGGAAGGTCATCTGCCTGAAAGCATTGACCCCGAGCTCTTAATGGTGCGCCTACAAGAAATCAAACAAACAAAAAAACTCATGCTCTTTCAAAAGCACACGATTGCTTTCGATTTTGAAAAAGATTTAATTTTTAACTTCGATACACTGCTGCCCAAACACTCCAACGGCATGTGCATGGAAGCCTACGATCAAGATAACAATCTACTGACCAGCAACAATTATTACTCCATCGGTGGTGGTTTTATTATCTCTGATACCGACGGTTTGGAAGCTGAACATACGGGCAGCCATCATCCACCTCATCCTTTTGATACGGAAAAAGACCTGCGCGCACGCTGTCAAGAAGAAGGAAAAACCATTGCTGAGATCATGCTCGCCAACGAAGCTTCCATCAAAGACGAGGCAACGGTCAAAAAAGACATCTTAAACATAGCGCGCATTATGTTTGACAGCATTGAACGCGGCTGTCGTATTCAAGGGGTTTTACCGGGCGAATTGCACGTTCAACGTCGCGCACCCGATCTTTCCAAACGTCTCACACAAGGCGGCATGCCCGCCTCACACAAGGAAACCGACAGCATCGACTGGCTCAACGTCTATGCCATTGCCGTCAACGAAGAAAATGCCGCTGGCAGCCGTGTTGTGACTGCACCCACCAACGGTGCCGCGGGGCTTTTACCGGCTGTTTTAAAATATTACACCACCTTTTATCCCGAGGTAACAGACGACAAAATCATCGACTTTCTACTCACCGCCGCTGCCATCGCCATCCTCTTCAAAAAAGGCGCCTCCATCTCCGCCGCAGAAGTCGGCTGCCAAGGCGAAGTCGGCGTTGCCTGCTCAATGGCCGCTGCTGCCCTGACGGCTGTTTTAGGTGGCAACATAGACCAAGTCACCTCAGCTGCAGAAATCGCCATGGAACACAACCTAGGGCTCACCTGCGACCCCATTGCAGGCTTAGTACAAATCCCCTGCATTGAACGCAATGCCATTGGCGCTGTAAAAGCGGTGAATGTTGCGCGCCTTGCTCTGCTGGAAACGGGTACGCAGAAAAAGATCTCGCTGGATAATGTGATTAGGAGCATGAAATTGACGGGCATGGAGATGAGCCATAAGTATAAAGAAACCTCGCAGGGGGGGTTGGCTAAGATTAAGGTAAATGTTGTGGAGTGTTGACTATGCCAAAATAATGTCATATTTCTAATCCGCTCACGAGGCGTGTCGAAAATCGCATCCTGGACATTTTCGCCCCATCTCCGACATTACTTGACAAATATACACGGAAGTATTAAATTATTTAGTCGTTCCACGTAAATTTGTCAAGTAACCATGAAGAATGTATTAGACTTTTTAACCCAAAACCCCGTTTTTACCAGAGAAGCACTGGTCAATTTTCTCGCCAATCAAGGAAGTATTAGCCCAAACACCCAAAAAGCCATACTCCAGTATCATTTAAAGCAAGGACACATAGCTCGCATCAAACGCGGGCTCTTCGCCGCCATACCGCCCGGCTCCAACCCCAACACTCACCCGGTCGACCCTTATCTAATCGCGGGTAAAGCAACCTCAGATGCCATACTCAGCTACCATACCGCGCTTGAATATCATGGTTTGGCTTATACAGTATTCAGCAATTTTACTTTTTGTTCTCGTATGCGACTACAACCATTCACCTTCCAAGGACATATATTTGAAGCTGCGCCATTCCCAGGAACACCTATGCGAAACGAGAGCGAGCTATTTGCCACAGAGACAGTAAAACGCCAAGGTTTAGCAATCAAAATAACAACGTTAGAGCGAACATTTGTTGATGTACTAGATCAACCAAATCGCGGTGGCGACTGGGAAGAGATATACCGTTCAATACAATCAATAACCGTAATGAATTTGGATTTAATCATTGAATATACATTACGGCTAGAAAAAGCGACTACAACAGCAAAAGTTGGTTATTTTTTAGAAAAGCTTGGAAAGCGTTTGGGAATAACGGAAAGACAGCTACAACCGTTAAAAAAACAACTACCCAAAAAACCACATTATCTAAGTCGCAACCAACGAAAAGGCGGGGCATTTATCAAGCAGTGGAACTTAATCGTGCCGGAGCACATCGCCGAAGAACAATGGGATGAACCAACTTATGATGATTGATCGACAAGAACTATTATCCTTATCGCAAACAACTGGATTTAGGGCTGAAATGCTTGAAAAAGTGGTGATGCTGACCGATCTGCTTACAGCTTTTCATCAACATTCAACATTAAAAAATAATCTAGCATTAAAAGGGGGCACTGCGCTAAATTTATTTTTTTTAGAATTACCTCGTTTATCTATTGATATCGATTTAAACTATATAGGCTCGCATGATCGCACTGAAATGCTAAAAGCCCGCCCAGCAATTGAAGCCACCATAATCAATATTTGCTCGCAAAAAGGCCTGGTACTCAATAGGCACCCCAGAGAACACGCTGGCGGAAAAATGTCTTTTCAATATATCAGTGCTCTCGGCAATAAAGGTCGCATAGACATTGATCTGAATTTTGTTTTCAGAACGCCTCTATGGAGCCCCACCTTACAGCGTTCTACCATCATTGGTGATTATCACACTGACTGTATCGTACTAGATTTACATGAAATAATCGCCGGCAAGCTAGCTGCGCTCTTCGATCGCAGTGCAAGTCGTGATTTATATGACACTTATCAAATATTTCACAATTTAAAACTTGATGTAAAAAAACAGCGTTTAGCGGCCATTATTTATAGTGGCATGAGTGCTACTGATTGGAGAACCATTTCACCACAAGATATAACGTACAATCATCGGGAATTACGCAATCAATTAATTCCTGTGCTACACAAACGCGACCTAGATACCATGCTGAAAAACAAACACTGGACGCAACAATTGCTGGCTGATTGCCAGGCCTTCCTAGCTCAACTATTTCCACTACAAGAAAATGAAACTGCATTCTTAGCCGCCCTTCTCGATTTTGGAGAAATCAAGGCGGATTTAATAACCAAAGACGCTACAATGATCGAAACCTTACTCATCCACCCCGGGCTAAAATGGAAAGCCATGAATATCACAAAAAAGAAATGAAGAAATCACACCGAAGTATCAGATTTCGGCTTCTTCATCTTTCTCTTTCGTCGCAAGCCCCACAAAGCATACACCGGCCCAGACACCGCAAATATCGCGAAAGCGATAAACAGCACCGTCGGAGGATCGAGTGAAATACCCATGAAAATCAACACAATAGCGAGCAGCGCGACAAAGGGAACTTTGCCTTTGAAATCAAAAGTTTTGAAGCTATAGAAGCGGATATTGCTGACCATCATGCCGCCAGCATAAACGGTCGCTATCGCCATGAGAACCGAAGAAAAATAACCATTCACGGCATTGATGTGCATAATCCACATGGAGCTTGCTACCAGGGCTGCTGCCGCTGGAATAGGCAGTCCGTAAAAGAATCGAGGATCTTGGGTGTCGTCTTCCACGTGAACGTTAAACCGTGCTAACCGCAAAGCACCCGCCGCCGCATAGAAAAACGCAATCAACCAGCCCAACTTGCCAAAAACATGCAATCCCCAACTATACGCCGTAACAGAAGGTGCAATACCAAACGCCACCATATCCGCCAAACTGTCATATTCCGCACCAAACGCACTGGTCGTATTGGTCAAACGAGCCACACGCCCATCCAGACCATCGGCTATCATTGCGATAAAAATGGTGATCGCCGCATAATCATACAAACCCTTCGTTGCCGCAACAATGGCATAAAACCCCGCGAAGAGCCCTGCTGTTGTAAATAAATTGGGCAACAAGTAGATACCCTTGGCGAAACGCCGCTCGTTTTGTTCGTCTGTTGTTTTGTTCATCTTTCTCTATCATTGACCGCTCGACTTAGCAGCGTAGTGTAATGTGCTGGTTGAGTCAAGCGGGTTTTGGTTAGCCGTTATTTGTTAGCGGGGAGGAGTAGAGCTCATCACCAGAAACATGCTGCTGTGTTAAAGGTGTTAAAAAGGCATCCTCATACAGCGCTGCACTATCTTGATGCAGCCCAACCCGATCAGCAGCTTGTGCCAGCGAAACAGATGATTCTATCTTACTAGACTTTGGCCGATTGAAGAGGGTTACACGGTATTTTGCTGCGCCCTCCTGCAAGGTTATAAGTGCCTGCCCCGCAGAAGCACATTTATTGCTTGGAGACGTTGTCGCATCACCTAACGCAAACCGAAAGTACGTATACTGTTTAGAGGCTAATTTTCTATATTCCGCTTTACTTAAAGCTTGGTCGAACGATTCTCCCAAAAGACGCCTTACAAGATTGACACAAAGCAGGCTCTCTTTATCTTTACACTCTGCGGAAAACGCAGGAAGCAAGGTTTCTAACGTAAACTTAATTTTACCTTTCTGTATTTGCCCAACTTTCGTATACAGAATATCCTTATAGATATTTAACAACCCATCTTCAATGCGTTTTTTGAAAAATGCTCGCATTTCATTGAACCGGGCATTAACAACACCATGCTGCTTCAGCTTATCTCTCAAGAAATCATACATCGGCGGAAGAATGTGCTGAGAAACAAGAATATCTTTCAATATTTGGCAGGCAATCAAAGACTTAAAAATAGCCTGAAATTTTAAATTGCCTTGGTTACCCTTCTTCCCTATTTGTTCTGTAGCATCCCTCAGTAAGTGTTTAAACGACATCAAACGATCACTGTCAGCATACTCCGAGGCTTGAATAACTTCTTGATACTGCTTTGCGGCTTTCGAATATTGCTTTACATAATGAGATAGGGCGGCATAACCCCAATACCAAACATCGTTCGAGTCGTATTGCTTTATTATGGAAACGGTTAGATCCGAGCTGGTCGCGGTCATACACTCATCCGAAAAATCCTCATCTGCCACCGAACGCTCATTAAACGCACGATGTCCGCTTAAAACCTCAGCATCAGCAGCAACCTGACTTCCTTTGCCTAAAGAAGGCTCTAAAGATTGCTCATTCGCCAATGCATTGCATATCTGATCCTGCTTTGCACTTTGAAGCACCGTCTGCTTTTGTTTTTCTGTAAGCTGGAGCGCCCTCCTTTGCTCTGTCTTCAATTGATCCTTGAGAGCTACAAGACTTTCTTGCAAGCGGGCGACCGACAGGAAACTCTCATGCGCGGTGAAGCCTGCCTGAATATCGCTAAAACCCTGTTTCATTTCTTGCAGTACTTGCATATCCATCGCATCCATCATGCCTTCAAACGCTTTAATTTCTTGCTCTAATTCTTTATATGCCTTATAGAATACCCTAACCTCTTCGAATTTAGTTTCTAACTCAGAAAAACGCCCCTCTAAAGAAAAATGCATCTTCTTAATTATACCAAATGAATAGAAATCAATGTTAACAAGCAATTTCTCAAGATCTTGAAGTAGCAAATTACTCTTGTCATATAAACAAGCACCTTGAAAAAGCTCTAAAAACTCATACTCAGGTTGAAACTTAGCCGTTATCTTGTTTTTTAATGTTGCCAATTTTTCTTTAGTAATCTTGGCCCTGCCCGCTGCTCTCCGAACACGCTCCTGCTCAACGCATGCTCGTAAAGCATAATCATCATATTTTTTTTGTGCATCAGCGAAATTCATACAAGCATCCAAACTGCTCGACAGATCAAACAACCCCGTCAAAATAGCTTGCTGCTCACTAGTATACTGCCTCTCAGCAGTCAAAGGGTTAATGATCGATTGAATGTTGTCTCTTAAGCCTTTAATTTTTTCCGTTCGTTTGCTCTGGTAAATTTGGTATTCACGATCAGCATCTTTAAGAGCTTGCCGTTTTTCCTTTATAGAAAACCCATCGCCTACTGCATACATCAGAAGCACTTGATTACAGGCGTTACGCACCGAATGAAATACCGGATCCCCTTCATAATCACTCAAGCGATTTTGAATCGTCTTAATAATTCCCTCTTCTGTCTCAGCCTCACGTGAAGATGATCCGCGGTCATTTGATTTATTTAATACAACTGACTCCCCTACATTGAAATCAGTTGATTTTCCCTGAGATACGTCCTGGACAATAGCACACTGCCGAGCCACTTGATTCAATATAGTTACAAAACGATCAAGCCCTTTCTCTTGCGCACTCCGCAAAACCAGCCCAAACCGAGAAGGCTCCAGCTGAAAAACCACTCTGACGTCCGTCATCTTCGCAAATAAGTCTGGCCTCATACCAATTTTTTTTAGCTGAGCCCTTAATTGCGCCAATGCAACTTGATCACTACTCACAAACTCTATTTGTATCTGAGAAGCGTTTGGTTCGGATAGCAAGCGCCATGCTTTTATTACGACTGGTCTCGTCACGGTATCATTCTCCTAAGTATAGATTACTATGATTATTAAAACGGCATTGTAAATGAGCGTGCGCAAAAAATCAACGCGCTTAGCTGCCAATCAATGATGATAACTCCGCACCATCTCCGCCTCACCCAGCAAATGCCGCCTCATAGCCTGCTTAAGCATCCGCCTTTGAACCTCCGCAGGCAGGTGTAACTTGGTATTCAGTGCATATAACGCCAGCACATAATGATGCTCACCCAACGGTGAGCATGGCCATCATAAGCTAAATACAGGTTTTTGTGAAAAATCACCCAAACATTGCTTTGCAAGCACAGCACACACCTCTTAATGGAGTAACCTTGGGTTAGTTGATGTACGCATTAAAAGCTTGCGGTTCGGAACAAGAGCTAACTCGCGGTGCGTTTTTTCTATAAATTCCATACCAAGCCAAGACTGTAGATTTCGGCCGACTGAAGGTTACAGCGTGGCTTTCTGCCTTCTTCCACAAAAAACGCAATGCGTTTGCCATAAAAATTGGTTCATTTTCCGAAGACGTGGCTGCATCGTTTAACGCAAACCAAAAACCAACATGCTGAGAAGCTAACTTTTTATATTCATTTTTAGTGAAAGCGTTATCGAGCGAGCCCCCCAGAAGATGTTTCACAAGCCGGATACAAAGCAAGCTCTCCTTATCTGAAAACGCCGTTAAAAACAGAGGAAACAATGTCCCTAATGTAAATTTAATTTTATGTTTATCTTGTTGCATCTCCTTAGCTGACGAATACAAAATATCCTTGTAAACACTCAGCAACAAACCTTTAATGCGATTATTACAAAAAGCCTTCATTGTCTCGAAGTCAGCATTAACAAGGCCCCGCTGCTTCATTTCACCCTTCAAAAGCACCCACATCCTCCCGGGGAGCTCTCGCTCGAAAACAACATTATCTTTCAACATTTGACAAGCCACCAAACATTTAAAAATAATAGCCGACAACATCAAACCATCCTGATAATTCTTCTTGCTTATTTGTTTTGTAGCATTCTGAAGTAAAGTTTTAAACGTATTCAAACGATCACTGTCATCATACGCTAGACTTTGAATAACTGCCTGGTCCTCCTTTGCCGCGCTTAAGCATCGCTTCACATAAGGCAATAAAGCAACATAGCCTAAATCACATACGTCTTTCGAGTCATGTTGTTGTACATTCTGTGCTTGCTCGAGCATATACTCGCGATCATTAGGGGGCACATCATCTTTGAGCATGTACCCGAAATCACCAAAGGGCACATCATCTTTGAGCGTGTACTCGAAACCACCAAAGGACACATCATCAGCATAAGGCACATCATCTTTGAGCGTGTACTCGAAACCACCAAAGGACACATCATCAGCATAAGGCACATCATCTTTGAGCGTGTACTCGAAACCACCAAAGGACACATCATCACTATCATCGTTGCATATGTCTTCGAAACCATCAGAAGACACATCATCATCACCAAAAGAAATACTAGTGCTATCTTGAGAAATGTCGAGTAGAGATTGGCGCTCAGGGGAAGCTTGGATCTCGCTTACTCGCTCTCTTAATATTTCTTTAGAGCAAATTATCTTGCCCTCTTTCCGAATATACCGCCTCTCAACCTCTACTAGACGGACATATTCATCGTACGCTTTTCTTGCAGCATCAGAACCCAGGCTTTCTGCACTAACAGCCAGCTTCAACAACATCTCCACAAGACCCTGTCGCTCGTTAGCATACCATGCATTGATGTCAAGCGAGTCAATTAACAACTGAATATCAGCCCTCAATACATTAATTGCTTTCACTTCTTTTATTCGCTGGCCGTTTTCGTAAAGCTGACGCTGACGTTCAGCATCTTGCCTCTCCGCATCAAGGCAGCGAGGCTTTTCCCGAGGTAAAGCACACTGCTCCGCTATTGGATACAACGCATCTACAAGACCATCAAGCCCATGCTCTTTCGCTTTCCGCAAAACAAAGCTCATCTGAGAATACTCCAGCCGAAAGAGCACCCTGATGTCCGTCATTTTCGGAAGCGAGTCATGCTTCAGACCCATCTGTCTTAGCTCAACCATCAATAGCGCCAATGCAACTAGGCCGCTACTCACACACTCTATTCTTATCTGATCAGCATCTGGATCTGGCTTTAATAGCAAACGGCAGTTTTTTATTGCGAATGTTTTTTTAGGGGATCTTATCTTAACCTCATCCCGAATACGGCACCTCTCAACCTCTAGCCGACAGACGCATGTATCGTATATTTCTTTTGCAACCTTAAAACCCAGGTTTTCTGCATAAGCAGACACCTCCAACAGCATGCCCATAACATCCTCTTGCTCGTCAGTATAGGGGTGAAAAGAATTAATTAACAACAGAACATCATGCCTCAATGTATTCATTTTTTTTGCTTCTTCCTCCAAAGAAAAATCTTCTGCTGTATTGATTTCCTCTTTTCTCTCTCTCGCTTGTGAAGATGACTCATGATCACTTGATTGATTTAAGACAACTGGCTCCCTTACCTTGAAAGCAACGGCTGGTTTTTTCATAAAATTATTTTCCTAGATATGGATTACTATGATTATTAAAACGGCATTGTAGATGAGTGTGCGCAAAAAATCAACGCACTTAGTCGCCAATCAATGCCGATAACTCCGCACCATCTCCGCCTCACCCAGCAAATGCCGCCTCATAGCCTGCTTAAGCATCCGCCTTTGAACCTCCGCAGGCAGGTGTAGCTTGATATTGAGCGCATATAACGCCAGCACATAATGATGCACACCCAGCGGTGGGCATGGGCCATCGTATGCGAAGTCTTTGGCGCTGTTTTCGCCCTCTTTGGCGCCTCCGGGTAGTTGCCTTAAGTCTCGAGATAATGTGCGTACATTGCTGGGAATATTGTACACAATCCAATGTGTCCAGGTGCCTACAGAGGCGTCGGGGTCTGTCATGATGAAGGCAAAGGATTTCGTACCATGTGGCACACCTCGCCAATAGAGACTGGGAGAGACGTCAATGCCGTCGCAGGTGAATGCGGGAGGAATCATGCTACGAGCAAGATCGGGGCTTTTTAGTTCGAAGTGTCCGGCGTGCAGCGTGGAGACCATGAACAGCGTGCTCAGGATTATTACTAGCCGTCTTTTCATGTCACCGCACCGTTACTGTTTGTAACGCATCTGCATGACTTAAATCCCGTGATGTCGTTTTCAACGCTTTCTCCAAAAAAGCCACATTCGCAGCCCACGCCTCTCGGTTCGCTTTCGCCTGTTTAATGGCTGAACCACCAAATGCCAACATTATGCCCGAGGCGTTTTTGCGTAAGACGGTTGTTGGCAAACCAGGGCAAGAGAAATAATGTCCTGCGCCTTTGTAGTGCGCAGCTTCAAACGGATGATTACTGCCTCGGTATTTTTTATACCTGGCAACAATTTTTTTGCTCATTAACTTGGTGGGCATCACAAGATTAACGTTGCCTGACATTAACAAAACCGGTGATTGAATATTCTCAGTTGGAATTCTTGTAAAGGGCGCTAAAGAAGCACTCAATGCTTTTCTATAACATC